>Ga0070667_100000028_pt1 | contig 180376 bp, 184 predicted proteins | sample KBSS33metaG_FD_64659 | JGI IMG/M metagenome (GOLD analysis project Ga0070667, IMG submission 64659) | Switchgrass rhizosphere microbial communities from Kellogg Biological Station, Michigan, USA - KBS S3-3 metaG | ecosystem: Host-associated > Plants > Roots > Rhizosphere > Soil ...
GCGAGCGCTCGCACGTCCGCAACCCGACCCCGCCTCGATTACGCGACATGTGTTTAGCGAGCACGCCGAGTCCGGATCCCCGCAATGGCAGCGACAGGGCGGGCTTTCCCCGGCCGAGCTCGATCGCCTACCCGCCAGTACCACGTCCACCCCTGAACCCACCCGCATCAATATGTTGACCGCCATTCGCCGCACGCTGGATGTGGAGTTGGCGCTGAACCCCAAGCTTGCGGTCTTTGGCGAAGACGTCGGACCCAAGGGCGGTGTGCATGGGGCGACTCTCGGACTTCAGGAGAAATACGGCCTCGCGCGCGTCTTCGACACCAGCCTTTCCGAGGAGGGCATCATCGGTCAGGCCGTGGGTATGGCGCTCGCAGGCCTGATGCCGGTGCCGGAGATCCAGTTCCGCAAATATGCCGATCCGGCCGCCGAGCAGCTCAACGACTGCGGCACGATGCGCTGGCGCACGAACAACCGCTTCGCCGCGCCCATGGTGGTGCGTATGCCGGGCGGCTTCTTCAAATGCGGCGATCCCTGGCACAGCCAGTCCAACGAAGTGGCCTGGTTGCACGGCATTGGCTGGCGCGTTGCCATGCCTTCCAACGCCGAGGATGCCGTCGGCCTCCTGCGCACGGCGCTGCGCGGCAACGATCCCACGATTTTCTTCGAGCACCGCGCCATGCTGGACAATCCTTCAGCCCGGCGGCCCTATCCGGGTGATGAGTATGTGGTGTCCTTCGGCAAAGCGCGTATCGTACGGGCGGGCTCGCAGCTGTCGGTGGTGACCTGGGGAGCCATGGTGGAGCGTTGCGAGCAGGCCGCGCAGATATCCGGCGTCGATGCCGAGGTGCTGGACCTGCGCACGCTGTCGCCCTGGGACCGCGAGGCGGTGCTGGCCTCCGTGGCCAGGACCCGCCGCTGCCTCATCGTCCACGAGGACAATCTCACCGCGGGCTTCGGTGCCGAGGTTGCAGCGGTGCTGGCGAAGGAGTGCTTCTTCAATCTCGATGCGCCCATCGAGCGGCTTACCATGCCGGATATCCCGAGCCCCCACAATCCGCTGTTGCTTGAAGCCGTTGTTCCGAGCGTTGCGCGGATTACCCAGGCTATTCAACAGATCGCGAGTATTTGAAGTATGAGCATCCTTCCGATCAAAGTCCCCGCCGAACAGGAAGGCACCCGCTCGCAGGTGCTGCGCTGGCTCAAGAAAGTCGGTGAGGCCGTGCGCGAGAACGAGCCGGTGGTGGAGCTCGAGACGGACAAGGTGACGGTGGAAGTCGCCGCGCCGGCCGCTGGAGTGCTACGCGAGATCCTCAAGCAGGAGCGCGAGGAGCTAGAGCCGGGAGAGGTGCTGGGACGGATCGAAGCCGGTGCTGTACCGGCCGCGACAGGGCAGGCGCCGGTCTCCCCCCCATCCATGGCGTCGGTCGGTCGCCGCGACGTTTCCGCGGAAACGCCAACTGTTAAAGCGGGTGGATCGCGTGCCGCCGAATTGAGCCCTGCCGTACGGCGATTGCTCAAGGAGCAGGGACTTGAGTCGTCCGCGGTGCAGGGCACGGGGCAGGGTGGGCGTATCACCGTGCAGGATGTGTTGCGGCATGCAAGTACGCAGACCAGTGCGCCCATCTCCACCACAGGGCGCCTGGTTCCCCATACTCCGATCCGCGCCCGTGTCGCGGAGCACATGGTGCAGAGTCTGCTGCACACAGCTCCCCACGTCACGAGCATTTTTGAAGCCGACATGAGCGCCGTCATCGCGCATCGCGCCAGCCACCGCGAGGACTTCGAGCGCCGCGGCGCATCGCTCACTTTCACCGTTTATTTCCTCGCCGCCGCCGTCAAGGCGATCCGCGCCGTTCCCGAATCCAACAGCCGTTGGACGGATACTGCGCTCGAGGTGTTCGATCAGGTCGACATCGGTGTCGCGACGGCATTGGAAGCCGGCGGACTCGTGGTGCCGGTGCTGCGCAATGTCGAGGGCCGCGATCTCTTCGATATCGCACAGGGTCTGCACGATCTCGTGACCCGCGCGCGCGACAACAAGCTCACGCCGGCGGATATGCGCGGTGGGACCTTCACTATCTCAAATCATGGGGTGAGCGGCAGCCTGATTGCCACGCCCATCGTGATCCACCAGCCGCAGTCGGCCATTCTGGGTATCGGCAAGCTCGAGAAGCGGCCGGTGGTGATCGAGGAGGGCGGCGTTGAGCGCATCGTGGCGCGTTCGAAGTGCTATGTCACCTTGACCATCGATCACCGGGTGATGGATGGGTTGCAGGCGAATCGGTTCCTGCAGACGTTTGTCGGTACCTTGGAAAGCTGGCCGGGATAAGCTATTTCAGCGCGCGAAGCACATCGGCACGTCCGGAACGATTGCTTGCGGTGCGCCTAAATATGCGTATACTTGATGCGCATAAAGCCCCGCATGAGTATGCGCATATCTTCCAGGAGAGTTCCGATATGACCTCCACACCTCGTCGCAGCGTGCCCAAGATGGCTGCCAACGTGAGCATCCGCAGAGACGTGCTCAAAAGCGCGAAAGACGCCAAGCTCAATCTCTCGGCCACGTTGGAGCAGGCATTAGTCGAGAAGCTGAAAGAGCGCGAGCGCGAACAGTGGCGCGCCGACAATCGGGAGGCTATCAAGACATATAACGGATTCGTGGAGCAGCACGGCGTCTTCTCCGACGGTCTGCGGAGCTTTTAATGCCGCAATTCACCGTTTATAAGAACAGGGACGCGCGCACTAAGGCCACTTTCCCACTGCTCGTGGACGTGCAATCGGATCTGCTCGCGGATTTGCAGACTCGGGTGGTAGTGCCCTTGACCGATACTCCGGCCCTGCTGAAGAAACCGCTCAGTAAACTGACGCCGATAGTGGAAATAGATGGGGATGAATATTTGCTGATGACTCCGGAGCTGGCCGGTATTGGGCGCAAGGAGCTTGGGACGCCAGTAAGCAGCCTCGCCGAGCAACGCGGTGTTATCGTTGGCGCGCTGGATTTTCTTATTACCGGGATCTGAGACGCACAAAAATAGGGGTGGTCACTGAGGTGCGCCGTCACCCCGTCCGCGCCGACTCCAGCTCCTGCTGCGCCGCATCGCCGGCCACGCCCAGCCGCTTATGCATGATAGGACTCGTCGTCGTGTACTGCAGATGCACCTTCTGTCCCGGCGCCAGATGCTCTTTCACGGCAAACGCCGCCAGCGCTGCCTCATGAAAACCCGACAGAATCAACTTCTTCTTCCCCGGATAATCGTTGATATCGCCGATGGCGAAGATCCCCGGCACATTGGTCTGAAACTTCGCCGTATCCACCGCGATGGTCTTGCGGTTGAGCGCCAGTCCCCAGTTGGCGATCGGCCCGAGCTTGGGATGCAGCCCCCAGAACACCAGCAGCTGCTCCAGCGACACCGAGCGCGTCAGCCCATCGCGCGTCGCTACCTTCACACCCTGCAATGCGCCATCGCTCTCCACGATGGACTGCACCTGCCCCTCGATGAAATCGACACGACCCTCATCGCGCAGCGCGAGCATCTTCTGCACCGAGGCCGGTGCCGCGCGAAACTCCGCGCGACGATGCACCAGCACCACGCTGCGCGCCGTTTCGGCGAGCGATAGCGTCCAGTCGAGCGCCGAGTCGCCCCCGCCCAGGATCACCAAGTCACGGTCGCGGAACAGCTCCGCGTCCTTGACGCGGTAGTGCAGGCTTTTGCCTTCGTGGGCTTCGGCGCCCGGAACGCTCAATCTACGCGGCTGGAACGATCCCACGCCTCCCGCGACGATCACCACTCCCGCATCGAAGCGCGTGCCGCGGCTGGTCTCAACATCGAAGCGACCATCCTCGCGGCGCTGCACGCCGGTGACCTCCTGGCCGAGGTGAATACCCGGGGAGAAGGGCCGAATCTGCTCGGACAACCGGTCGATGAGCTCCTGCGCGGTGCACACCGGCACCGCCGGAATGTCGTAGATGGGCTTGTCTGGGTAAAGCTCGGTGCACTGTCCGCCGATCGCCGGCAATGAGTCGATGAGCTCGGCGCGCAGGCCCAGCAGTCCCAGTTCAAACACCTGGAACAGGCCCACCGGGCCTGCTCCGACGATGACGGCGTCCGTGACCGTAGCGAGCTTGGATCGTTCAGGCGACAAGTGCTTTCTCCAGTGGGGCGGGCGTCAGTCCCTTCTGCGCCAGCCATTCGGGGTTGTAGAGACGGGATTGATACTTGGCACCGCCATCGCAGAGCACCGTCACGACGGTGTGGCCCGGACCCAGCTGGCGCGCGACGCGCGCGGCGGCGGCGACATTGATACCGCTGGTGCTGCCGAGAAACAGCCCTTCCTCGCGCAGCAGTCGATAGACGAAGCGCACGGTCTCGGCATCCTCGACATGCACGGCGTCATCGAGCGGCGCATCGGCGAAATTGGCGGTGATACGCGCGATACCAATGCCCTCAGTGATGGAGCCTGTGCCCGTGGCCTTGAGCTCGCCGTGACGCACGTACTCATAGAGGCTGCTGCCTGGCGGATCCGCCAGCACGCAGCGGATCGCTTTGCTTTTCGATTTCAGATACTCGGAGACACCGCCCAGGGTGCCGCCCGTGCCCGCCGAAGTGACGAAGGCATGGAGGCGCCCGCCGGTCTGCTCCCAGATCTCCGGTCCCGTGGTCTGCACATGCGCCTCGCGGTTGGCGGTGTTGTCGAACTGGTTGGCCCAGATCGCGTTCGGCAGCTCGGCGGCCATGCGCGCCGCGACCTTCTGATACTGATTGGGATTGCTGTAAGGCACCGCCGGCACCTTGTGCAGCTCCGCGCCGAGTGTCTCCAGCAGCTTGAATTTCTCCGGCGACTGATTGTCCGGCATCACGATCACACAGCGGTAGCCGCGCGCATTGCACACATGCGCGAGACCGATGCCGGTGTTGCCCGCCGTGCCCTCGACTACCGTGCCGCCCGGCGGCAGCTCACCGGTGCGCTCGGCCGCCGCCACAATGGCGCGCGCCGCGCGATCCTTCACCGAGCCGCCCGGATTCATGAACTCCGCCTTCCCTAAGATCTCGCAGCCGGTCTCCTCGCTGACGCCCCGCAATCTGATGAGGGGAGTGCGACCGATTGAGGCGATGAATCCATCACTGATGCTCAAACCGCTTCCTTTTCCCGCGCCACCGCTAGGGTCGCGTCGAGATCCGTCCGGGCGAGGGCGGCCACCCTGCCGACGATGAGCAGCGCGGGTGGCGCAAGCGTCACCTGGCGCGCCGATTCCACGATGGTCGAAAGCGTGCCCCGTACGATGCGCTGCTCGGCGAGCGAGGCGCGCTCCACGATGGCCACCGGATGATCGGCCGGCGCGCCTGCGGCCCGCAGCCGCTCGATGATGCGCGGCAGCTGGCTGACGCCCATATAGAACACCACAGTGTGGCTCGGATGCGCCAGCGAGCCCCAATCCAGCGTCGCATCGTCCAGCGCATGGCCGGCGGTGAAAGTGACACTCTGCGCCAGATGCCGATGCGTGAGCGGGATGTTGGCCACGGCCGCGGCGCCCAGCGCCGCGGTGATGCCCGGCACCACCACGAAGGGAATGCCGTGCTGGCGCAGCACCTCGATCTCTTCCCCACCCCGGCCGAAAATGAACGGATCGCCGCCTTTGAGACGCGCCACGCGCAAGCCCTTGCGCGCGTAATGCACCAGCAGCTCGTGGATGCGCTCCTGCGTCAGGTGGTGGTCGCCCGCTTCCTTGCCCACATACACCCGCTCCGCATCGCGCCGCGCGCGCTCGAGCACCGCATCCGAGACCAGCCGATCGTAGAGCACCACATCGGCCTGCTGCAGCAATTGCGCCGCGCGCAGCGTCAGCAGGTCGGGATCGCCGGGACCGGCACCGATCAGGTACACCTCACCCGTGGAGGAGGGCTTGTTAAGCTCTTCGGCAAAGGCTGCTTTAGCTTGGCTCTCATCGCCTGCGAGGACGCGCGACCCCACAATACCGCCGATGATGCGCTCCCAGAAAGGACGGCGCTTCTCGGGTGACAGCGCATCCTTGACTTCCTTGCGTCGATCGCCGACGAAGCGGGCGAGGGCGCCGAGACGGGCGGGCAGCAGGGCTTCGAGCTGCTCGCGCACGCGGCGCGCCAGTACTGGGGAGTGCCCGCTCGAGCCCACTGCCACAATGACCGGCGAACGGTCGATGATGGCCGGGAAAATGAAGGTCGAGAGCTGTGGATCGTCCACCACGTTGACCGGCACGCGCCGCGCACGCGCCGCATGCGACACGGACTCGTTGACATCCTTCAACTGCGTGGCCGCGATCGCCAGCGTGGCACCGTCGAGATGCCCCGCCGCGAACGAGGTTGAGGTGTGCTCGATCTCGCCACGGATTGCCAGCTCCTTGAGCTCCTCGCTCAACTGCGGTGCAATCACGCGCACGCGCGCACCGGCCTTGCGCAGCAGGTCCACCTTGCGCGTCGCGATGCGGCCGCCGCCGACCACCACGGCCGGCTCGTTCCGCAGCTGAATAAATATCGGCAGGTAATCCATCAGCCGGCCTCCCGTACGCGCGGATGCAGGCCGCACTCGCGCGACTCCGGTTGTTCCCACCACCAGCGTCCCGCACGGCGGCTCTCGCCGGGCTGAATGGCCCGCGTGCACGGCTGACAGCCGATGCTCGGGTAGCCGCGGTCGTGCAGTGAGCTGTACGGCAGATGCCGCGCGCGGATGTACTGCCAGATCTCTCCCTCGGTCCACTCGAGCAACGGGCTGATCTTCTGCAGGCCGTACTGCGCATCCCACTCGATGGCCTGGCCGCGCGCGCGCGTGGCCGATTGCTCGCGGCGCACGCCCGTGACCCAAGCCTTGTAGCCAGCGATGGCCCGCTTGAAAGGCTCGATCTTGCGCACGCCGCAGCAGGAGACCCGGGCTTCGAGGCTGTGATAAAAGCCGTTGATGCCCTGCGCCGCGTTCAGCTGCTCGAGGGAGGGGGCGTCCGGCGAGACGATGCGGATGTGCCGCTTGTAACGCAGCTCGAGCTTCTCGAGCAGATCGTACGTCTCCTGGTGCAGTCGCCCGGTATCGATGCTGAAAATGTCGATCTCAGGCGCATGGGTCCAGATGAGGTCCGTCAGTACCATGGCCTCGGCGCCCAGGCTGTTGGCGTAGACCACCTTGCCGTACTGCGCGACCGCCTGCGTCAGCAGCTCCCGCGCCGCCGCGGCCTTCTGCTCCAGATCCAAAGTGAGGACTTCGCCCATAGTGGGGTAGGACTATATCGGCGGCGGCCTGGAGCCTGAACGAAGGGTTTCTTCTAACCGGTTACAACTTGGTTATGAGGAAAAGTCCGTTTTTTCCGCAGTTTAGGCTAGGCTTCGACCCCATGAAGCTTCACCAACTGCGCTATCTCGCGGCCATTGCCCAGAGTGGGCTGAACATCACGGCAGCCGCCCAGAAGTTGCATACCTCCCAGCCGGGCGTCAGCAAGCAGATCAAGCTGCTGGAGGATGAGCTCGGCTTCCAGATTTTCGTGCGCGAGGGCCGCAATCTCACCCGTATCACCCCCGCCGGCCAGCAAGTGATCGACCGGGCGCTGCGCATCCTGCAGGAGACGCAGAGCATCAAAAGCCTGGCCACGGAGCTGCGCGACGAGGGCAAGGGGAGCCTCTCCATCGGCACCACCCATACCCAAGCGCGATATGTCCTGCCGGACGTCATCCGCGAGTTCCGCAACCGTTACCCCAACGTGCGCCTGAACCTGCACCAGGGGACCTCCGAGCAGCTCGCCGAGATGGTGGAGCATGACCGCATCGATTTCGCCATCGCCACGGGGTCGGAGCACCTGTTCGGCGAGATGACCCTGTTGCCGTGCTATCGCTGGCATCGGGTGATAGTCGTGCCACGGGAGCATCCCCTGGCTGCGGGCAGCGCCAAACTGACGTTCAAGACGCTGGCGGCCTATCCGCTCGTGACCTATACCTTCAGTTTTACCGGACCGTCGTCATTGCACGAGGCCTTTGCCAAGGCGGGGTTCATGCCCAACGTGGCGATCACGGCGCGTGATGCGGATGTCATCAAGACCTATGTGCGTCTGGGGCTGGGGGTGGGCATTGTCGCCAGCATGGCCATGGTGCCGGGGGAGGATGACGACCTGGTCTCGCTCGATGCCTCGCATCTGTTTGCGGCGCACACGACATGGATTGGCTTTCGGCGCGGGGCGCTGCTGCGCAAGTACATGTATGACTTCATTCAGCTGCTGGCACCGCACTTCGATCGGCGGCTGATCGATCGGGCGCATCGCGCAGGGTCGCCCGAGGAGATTGGCGAGCTGGTGGCGGGGGTTACCCTACCGCAACGGTAGGCATGACAAAGCAATGTGTTGTGCACTAAGTTAATATTAATCAATGGTTTGTGCCGGATTCTTGATATCTTCTCTGAGGCTGATAAGTCGCGCTGAACGTGCCTAGGGCCTTGCGCGCCCCCTCAAAGTCCTCGCCTTCCGCCAGCTCAAACGAGTCGAATCCACAGCGCGCCATGAAGAATAGTTGATCACGCTTCACGGCTCCCACCGCGCGCAACTCCCCTTTGAATCCATAGCGGGTCCGCAACAGTTGCGCCTGCGTATAGCCGCGACCCTCACCGGGACCCGGAAACTCAATGGCAATGAGCTCGAAACGAGCCAGCTCCGGCGCAAGAGTCTCAACGCGATCCGCCGGCCCGATCCGCACGCCCAGACGCTCGCGCCACGCGCGCCAGCTCTCCGTGTTGTCGCGCCATTCCGCCAGCGAGATGATCACCGCCTCCGAGCCGCCCGGCCGCTGCTCGGCGAGGTAATCCCACTCGTCCTCGACGATCTCACGCCGCAGCAGCAGTTTTCGCATAGACGCGCTCCTTGAAGGGCGCCACGCCCAGACGGCGAACAGCGTCGATGAAAGGCTCTTCGTCCTGGCGCTTCTCGCGATAGACCTCGACGATGCGTGCAATCGTCTCTGCGACGTCGCTCTGCCGCACCGAAGGACCGATGACTTCGCCGAGTGCGGTGGATCCGTTGACCGAGCCACCAATCGTGATCTGGTACCACTCCTCGCCGTGCTTATCGACGCCCAGGATGCCGATGTGCCCCACATGGTGATGCCCGCAGGCATTCATACAGCCGGACATCTTGATCTCGATGTCACCTAGGTCGTAGAGGTAATCCAGATCGCTGAAACGCTGCTGGATCTGCGCGGCCACGTTCAGCGTGCCGGCGTTCGCCAGCGAGCAGAAATCGAGGCCGGGGCAGGCGATCATGTCGGTGAGCGTGCCGATATTGGGGAAGGCGAGATTGAGGGCCCGCAGGGCTTTCCACAGCTCGACGAGATCGCGCTGGCGCACATCGGCCAACAGCAGGTTCTGATTGTGCGTGGCGCGCACCAGCCCGAAGCTGTAACGGTCGGCGAGGGCGGCCACCGCCTCCATCTGCTCGCTGGTCATGTCGCCTGGGACGGCACCGTGCGCCTTCAGTGAAATGAAGGCGACGCGGTAGCCCTTCACCTTGTGCGCCCTGGTGTTGTAGCGGTACCAGGCCCGGAATTCCGCATCCTGCTGCGGGATCTCAATATCGCTCAGGGACTCGTAGGCCGGCGGCGTGAAAAAAGCCCGCACGCGCTGCACCTCGGCCTCTTCCAGCCGCGGCGCCGTCTCGCGCGAGGCCTGCCACTCTGCCTCCACTTCCTCGCGGAATTTGGCGATCCCGAGCGATTTGACCAGCACCTTGATGCGCGCCTTGTGAATATTGTCCCGGCGGCCGTACTGGTTGTAGACGCGCAGCACCGCCTCGAGGTAGGACAGAAGATCCGGCAGCGGTAAAAATTCCCGTATCACCTGGCCGATCATTGGCGCGCGTCCCAGTCCGCCGCCCACCAGTACTTCAAAGCCTATAGAGCCTGCGGCATCGCGCCTCATATGCAGGCCGACATCGTGCACCTCCGAAGCGGCCCGGTCGTCCGGCGCGCCCGTCACCGCGATCTTGAATTTGCGCGGCAGATAAGTGAACTCCGGGTGCAGCGTGGCCCATTGGCGAATGATCTCGCAGTAGGGACGCGGGTCGTCGAGCTCATCGGCCGCGACGCCGGCCAGATGGTCCGCGGTGACATTGCGCACGCAGTTGCCGCTGGTCTGGATGGCATGCATCTCGACGGTGGCGAGCTCGGCGAGAATGTCGGGTACATTCGCAAGCGTAGGCCAATTGAGCTGCAGATTCTGCCGGGTGGTGAAATGCCCGAAGCCGCGATCGTAGCGCCGCGCGATGTCGGCGAGCTTGCGCAGCTGCGTCGAGCTCAAAAGGCCGTAGGGAATCGAGATGCGCAGCATGGGCGCATGCCGCTGGATATAAAGCCCGTTGCGCAGCCGCAGGGGCCGGAATTCATCTTCCGTCAGCTGGCCCGCCAGAAAGCGCTGCGTCTGGTCGCGAAACTGCGCGACCCGCTCGTTGACGAGGGTCTGATCGATGGCATCGTAGCGGTACACTGGCGCACTATAGGCGCGCGCGGGCGCCAAGCTGAAATAGCCCCTCGTTAGGGGTGCCGCTCATCGGGTTATGAGCGATAATCGACGCCAAGCTTAAGGGGCGGGGCGGTTATGTCAGGACTTTACTTCGAGCAGCTGGAAGTGGGCCAGACCTTCGAGCACACGGTGCGGCGGACGGTCACGGAGACCGATAATGTGCTCTTCAGCACCCTGACCATGAACCCGGCGGCGCTGCATCTCGATGCGGAATACTGCAAAGGCACTCCCTACGGCGAGCGCGTGGTCAACAGCATTTTCACGCTGGGGCTGCTGATCGGCCTGTCCGTCGGCGACACCACCCTGGGCACCACGCTGGGCAATCTCGGCATGGAAGAAGTCAAATTTCCGAAGCCCGTGCTCCATGGCGACACCGTGCGGGCCGTCACCACCGTCGTGGCCAAGCGCGAGAGCCAGTCGCGCAAGGATTCCGGCATCGTCACCTTCGAGCACCGCGCCTTCAACCAGCGCAATGAGGAGGTGGCTTTCTGCCGCCGCGCCGCGCTGATGATGAAGAAGCCCACCATATGAGGCGCCGCCTGCCAGCCCGCTCCTGGCTGTTCGTGCCCGGTGACAGCGAGCGCAAGCAGGAGAAAGCGCTCAGCTCACCCGCCGATGCCCTGATCCTCGATCTAGAGGATTCGGTCGCGGCGGAGCAATTGCCCACCGCACGTCGTCGCGTGGCGGAGGTGCTGCAAGCCGGTCCGCGCCGCAACACCCAGCAGCTCTGGGTGCGCATCAATCCACCCTCGAGCCCCCTCGCGCGCGACGACCTCGAGGCCGTACTGCCCCATGCGCCCCAAGGCCTGGTGCTGCCCAAGGTCTCCTCGCCGCGCGACATCGCACAAATCGTCCCCTTGCTGGGCTGCGACAGTCCCGTGCGGCTGCTGGTGATCGCCACCGAGACGCCGCGAGCCGTGCTGAGCCTAGCCCAATGGGATCTGGTGGCCTTCGGCCGACTCATCGCGGGGCTGACCTGGGGCATGGAGGATCTGGGGGCTGCGCTCGGCGCCTCGGCCAAAACCCGCGCCGACGGCTCGCTCACCTTCACCTTCGAGCTGGCCCGCTCGCTGTGTCTGCTGGCTGCCGCCGCGGCGGGAACGCAGGCCGTGGACGGCATCCACACCGACTTCCGCGATGCCGCGGGACTTGCGCGCGAAGCGCTGCGATCGCGCCGCGACGGCTTCACCGGCAAGCTTGCCATCCATCCCGACCAGGTCGCTGCCATCAATACCGCCTTCAGCCCCACGGCCGAAGAGATCGAGCGCGCGCAGCGCATCGTCGCTGCGTTCGCCGTCCAGCCCGGCGCCGGCGTAACCAGCCTCGACGGCCAGATGCTCGACCGGCCGCACCTGATCCAGGCGCAGCGCACGCTCGAGGAGGCCGGGCGCGACTCCTGAGCACCGGCGCGATAAACTGTCGCTCTCCTGCGCGGCCCCGTCCGCATCGTACAAAGGAATACCGGCTTGGTTGAATTCGACTTCGATCTCGGCGAAAGCGTGCAGCTGCTGCGCCAGACGGTGCGTGACTTCGCGACGGAGCTGATTGCCCCGCGCGCCGCGGAAATCGACGCCAGCAATGTCTTTCCGCGCGACCTGTGGCCCGAGCTCGGCTCGCTGGGGCTGCTCGGCATTACGGTCGAAACCGAATACGGCGGCAGTGGCTTAGGCTATCTCGAGCACGTGGTGGCCATGGAGGAGATCAGCCGCGCATCGGGCTCGGTGGGTCTGTCCTACGGCGCGCACTCCAACCTCTGCGTCAATCAGCTGCGCCGCTGGGGTAGCCCCGAGCAGAAGCGCCGCTACCTGCCCAAGCTGGTCTCGGGAGAGCACGTGGGCGCGCTCGCCATGAGCGAGACGGGCGCCGGCTCCGATGTGGTGGGTATGAAGCTTAGCGCCGAGCTGCGCGGCGATCACTACCTGCTCAACGGCCGCAAGATGTGGATCACCAATGGTCCCGAGGCCGATGTGGTGGTGGTGTATGCCAAAACGGGCGAGCAGGACGGCAAGCCGGCCCTCACCACCTTCATCGTGGAGAAAGGCTATCCGGGTTTCGCAACCGCCCAGAAGCTCGACAAATTCGGCATGCGCGGCTCCGACACCTGCGAGCTGGTGTTCGATGACTGCCGCGTGCCGCTCGAGAATGTGGTGTACGAGCCGGGTAAGGGCGTGAAAGTGCTGATGAGCGGCCTCGACTACGAGCGCGTGGTGCTGGCCGGCGGCCCGCTCGGCCTCATGCAGGCCTGCCTCGATTTGAGTCTCCCCTATGCGCGCGAGCGCAAGCAGTTCGGCCAGCCCATCGGCACCTTCCAGCTGATCCAAGCCAAGCTCGCCGATATGTACACGGCGCTCAATGCCAGCCGCGCCTATGTGTACAGCGTGGCACGCGCCTGCGACCAGGGACGCACCACACGTTTCGATGCCGCCGGCTGCATTCTTTTCGCCAGCGAGCGCGCCACCCAGTGCGGCCTCCAGGCCATTCAAATGCTGGGCGGCAACGGCTATGTGAACGAGTATGCGGCGGGACGGCTGCTGCGCGACGCCAAGCTGTATGAGATCGGCGCCGGCACCAGCGAAGTGCGCCGCATGTTGATCGGTCGCGAGCTATTCGAGTCCCAGGACTGATGTTCACCACCCTGCTGATCGCCAACCGCGGCGAGATCGCCTGCCGCATCGCCCGCACCGCGCAGCGGCTGGGCATCCGCGCCGTCGCCGTCTACTCGGATGCCGATGCCGGCGCGCTGCACACCCGTGTGGCGGATGCGGCCGTTCGGATCGGACCCGCAAGCGCCAGGGACAGCTATCTCAATATCGAGGCGCTGCTGCGCGCCGCGCGCGACAGCGGCGCGCAGGCCATCCACCCCGGCTATGGCTTTCTCTCCCAGAGCCCGGAGTTTGCCGAAGCCTGTGAGAAAGCGGGTGTGCGCTTCGTGGGACCGTCCGCGCAGGCCATCCGGCTCATGGGTGTCAAGGACCAGTCCAAAAGCCTGATGCACAAGGCCCGCGTGCCCGTGGTGCCGGGATACCTGGGCGAGAGCCAGGACCCCGCGGCGCTGGCGCGCGAGGCCGATCGGGTGGGATATCCGCTGCTCGTCAAAGCCGTGGCCGGCGGCGGCGGCAAGGGCATGCGGGTGGTGCGCTCGGCCGCCGAATTTGCCGGCGCGCTGGCTGCCGCGAAGGGGGAGGCCGAGCGCGCCTTCGGCGACGGACGCGTCATGCTGGAGCGCTACATCGAGCACGCCCGGCATGTAGAAGTGCAGGTGATCGCAGACGGACACGGCAATACGCTGCACCTGCTGGAGCGCGACTGCTCGCTGCAAAGGCGCTATCAGAAAATCATCGAGGAGGCGCCGGCCCCCGGACTTTCCGCGGCGCTGCGCAAACGGTTGCACGAGGCCGCCGTCGCCGCAGCACGCGCCGTGCAATACCGCAATGCCGGCACGGTGGAATTCGTGGTCGACGGCGAGGATTTTTTCTTCCTCGAGATGAACACCCGCCTGCAGGTGGAGCATCCCATCACCGAGGCCATCCTCGGCCTCGATCTCGTGGAGCTGCAATTGCGCGTGGCGGCGGGCGAGGCCCTGTCTCTCAAGCAGGATGACATCAAAGCCAGCGGCCATGCCTTTGAAGCGCGTATCTACGCCGAAGATCCACGGCGCAATTTCCTGCCCACCGGCGGACGGGTGCGTGAGCTCACCTGGCCGGCGGGCGTGCGGGTGGACACGGCGGTGGCGGCGGGCGATCGCATCGTGACCGACTACGATGCCCTGATGGCCAAGCTGATCGTGCATGCGGCGGATCGCGATGCCGCCCTGGTCGCGTTGCGCCAGGCCCTGCTGGGCACCCGCATCGACGGCGTGACCACCAATCTCGCCGCGCTCGTCGCGCTGGCGCAAGACCGCCAGGTGAGCGCCGGACAGGTCTTCACCCGTCTCATCGATGAGCGTGGCGAGCGGCTGCTGCCTGATGCCACGGCGCAGAGCGCGCGGGCGGGAGAGCTCGCGGCCGCGGCCCTGCTGTCGCAAAATCTGGCGCCCCGTTCACCCTGGGATGTCAGGCAGGCCGCACCTGTACGCCTGCAGCGCGCCGACGGTGAGAGCCTGGTACTGACGGTGACGCCCGGTGCACCCGCCGATCACCGCGTGCAAATCGAGACCGACCGCGTCACGGTCTGGCTCGACGGCGAGCCGCATCGTTTCGATCGCGTGAGCGGCAGCGCCGATGCCCGTGCGCAGGGCAGCGCCGGCGCGGTGCGCGCGCCCATGCCGGGCGTGGTGCTGGCGGTGCATGTCAAAGACGGCGAGCCGGTCGAACGCGGTCAGCCGCTCATCGTCATGGAAGCGATGAAGATGGAGCACACTCTAACGGCCAGCGGCGCCGGCACCGTGACAGAGCTGCGCGTGGGCAAGGGGGACCGGGTGCGCGACGGCGATGCACTGCTGACGCTCAAGAGTGCATGAGGTACGAGGCGGTGGCGGGCGTGCTGCTCGCAGGCGCGCTGACCAGCCTGCTGGCCGCCTGCGCCCACCGCGACAGTCCCACACGCCTGGTCGGCACACTGGAGCGCGACCGGATTGAGATCATCGCCGAGGCCTCCGAGCCTGTTTTGTCTCTCGACGTGCGGGAAGGCATGCATGTGACCGAGGGGCAGATCCTGCTGCGGCAGGATACCGCCACCGCCGCGGCTCAGATCGCCCAGGCCGATGCCCAGATCGCGCAGGCCCGGCATCGGCTGACGGAGCTCGAGAAAGGCGCGCGCATCGAGGAGATCGATCAGGCGCGCGCACGCGTGGCCGCGGCCCGCGCAGCGGTGGAGCGCGATGAGCGCGAATTCATGAGGGTTACCCAGCTCGCCGCGCAGAACATTGCCAGTCAGTCGCAGCTCGATTCCGCGCAAGCCGCCCGCAACGTCTCACGCGCGACACTGCGTGAAGGAAGCGCCGCACTCGCCACGCTGCTGCATGGCACCCGCATCGAGGATCTCGATCAGGCACGCGCCGCGCTCGCGGCGCTCGAGGCCACCCGACGCGAGCTCGATATCAGCAGCTCCCGTCTCGTAGTGCGCGCCACACGCGCCGGCACCGTCGATGCGCTGCCCTTCAGGGCCGGCGACCGCCCGCCCAAGGGCGCGACCGTGGCGGTGCTGCTGGCCGATACCCCCTCGTTCGCGCGCATCTACGTGCCCGAGCCGCGGCGTGCGCGGGTGAAGGCAGGCGATGCGGCCCGCATCTACGTCGACGGCCTCGATCGGCCGCTCCAAGGCAAGGTCCGCTATGTCGCAAGCGATGCCGCCTTTACGCCGTATTTCGCGCTCACGCAGCGCGACCGCAGCCGCCTCACCTATCTGTCCGAGGTCGAGGTCACGGACAGCGCCACGCACAACCTGCCGGCCGGCGTGCCGGTGGAAGTGGAAATTGAAGAGTAACGGCGGTGAGGCGGCGATTGCCGCGCACGACCTCACCCGCAAATTCGGCAAAGTCGTGGCCGTCGATCATGTGACGCTTGAGATTCCCCGCGCCCAGATCTACGGTTTCTTAGGACCCAACGGCTCGGGCAAGTCCACCACCATCCGCATGTTCTGCGGACTGCTGAATCCCACCTCCGGCTCGATTCGCGTGCTCGGACACGAGGTGCCGCGCGACTCGGAGGCGCTGCGCTCGAAGATCGGCTACATGACGCAGAGATTCTCACTCTGGGACGACCTCACGGTGCTCGAGAACCTGCGCTTCATTGCCGAAGTCTTCACCCTGGAGAAGGCGCACGCCCGGCGGCGCATCGATGAGGTACTCAGGGAGTATCACCTCACCGATCTCGCCGGCCGGCTGGCCGGCGAGATGAGCGGCGGACAGCGGCAGCGCCTGGCGCTGGCCGCGGCCATCCTGCACGAGCCCGATATGCTGATGCTGGATGAGCCCACCAGCGCGGTGGACCCGCAGAGCCGCCGCGACTTCTGGGAAAGCCTGTTTGCGCTCGTGGCGCGCGGCACCACCATCCTGGTGTCCACGCACTACATGGACGAGGCCGAGCGTTGCCACCGGCTCGCCATTTTGAGTCAGGGGAAAGTCGTCGCCGAGGGCGAGCCGGGCCAGCTCATGGATGAGCTGCCGCTGCATGTGGTGGAAGTGCAGGCGCGGGACACGGAGGCGGCACGCAAGGCGTTGCAGAGACTCCCGGCGGTGCGTAGCCTGGCACAGCTCGGACTGCGACTGCATGTGCTGCTCGACAGCGGGGTACACCAGCCGGCGGAGGAGGTCGGCGCAGCATTGCAGGCCGCGGGAATCGATGCGCAGGCGCAGGCGACGCGTGCCAGCCTCGAGGACGTGTTCGTGGCGGCAACCCTCGCATGAGCTCCCTGCGTCGCATCGCGGCCATCGCCGCCAAGGAGGTCCGCCAGCTGCGCCGCGACCGGCTGACCGGCGCCATGATCGTCGGCATTCCGCTGTTTCAGATTCTCATGTTCGGCTATGGCATCAATTTCGACGTGCGGCATCTGCGGGCCGGCTATGCGGATGACGCGCGCACCGCGGCCTCGCGCGCGCTGCTGGCCGAGCTTGCGGCCACACAGGTAGTGGAGTTCGGTGTGCAGGCTGCAGGTCCGCGCGAGCTGCGCCGCCTGATCGACTCGGGCAAGATCTCCGCGGGCATCTACATCCCCCCGGACTTCGAGCGCCGCCGCATCACGGGCAGCCGACCCATTGCCCAGCTCTTCGTGGACGGCTCCGAGCCCGGGGTCGAGGGTGCGTTGCGCGGCATCGCCGAGATGCCGCTGCGCCTGCGCGCGGCGGATGCGAGCTCGCCGCCGCGGCCCTTCGAGATCCTCATCGAGTACAACCCCGAACGGCGCACCGCCGTGCAGGTGGTGCCGGCGCTCATCGGCGTCATCCTCACCATGACCATGGTCATCTTCACCGCCATCGCGCTGGTGCGCGAGCGCGAGAGGGGCAACCTCGAGCTGCTCATCACCACGCCCGTCAAATCCTTCGAGCTGATGGTCGGCAAGCTCGCACCCTATGTGCTGGTCGGGCTCCTCCAGACCACCATTGTGCTGGCAACCGGCGCTGTGCTGTTCGATGTGCCCATCAACGGGAGCCTGTGGCAGCTGTATCTCGGCGCGAGTCTCTTCATCGCCGCGACGCTATCGCTGGGCCTGGTGGTCTCCACCCTGGCGCGCACCCAGTTCCAGGCCATGCAGCTCGGCTTCTTCACCATGCTGCCCTCCATCCTGCTCTCCGGTTTCCTGTTCCCCTTCGACGGCATGCCGAAAGCCGCCCAATGGATCGCGCAGGCACTGCCGCTCACCCACTTCAACCAGATCGTGCGGGGCATCATCCTGCGCGGCGCCACGCTCGCCGAGCTTGCCGTGCCGGTGACCAAGCTCGGCGTCTTTGTGGCGGTGGCCATGACGGTGGCAGCGCTGCGATTCCGCAAGCGCCTCGACTGAAAGTTGCGTACGCCTAAGCGCGTCAGTAGAGTCGCACGGCTTTTTCCCCTGAAAACCGCGAAACTCCCATGTCCGACAACGATTCCTGGGTGGTCCACAAGTTCGGCGGCTCGAGTGTCGCCGATGCCGAGTGCTTTCGGCGGGTGGCCGATATTCTCGAGCGCCAGGCCGAGTCGCGCCTCGGCGTGGTGCTGTCCGCCTGCCGGGGCGTCACGGATGCCCTGCTGAATGTGGTCGCGCTGGCCGAGCGCCAGGACATCCAGTACCGGGCGGAGATCGCCGCTCTACGGGCCCGTCACGCGCAGATCGCCGAGACCCTGCTATCTGCGGGCGCCGCCAGCCTGTACCTCGCGAGTTTCGACCGCGACGGCCATGACATCGAGGGCATCCTGCACACCGTGCAGCTGACGCGCTCGGCCGCGAAGAATGTCAGCGACCTGATCGCGGGATTCGGCGAGATCTGGTCCACCCGGCTCTTCCACCGCTATCTCGAGGAGCGCGGCAGCCGCCGCGGCCCCCTGCAATGGGTGGATGCCCGGCGGGTGCTCATTGTCGAGTGGGGCCCGCTCGGCCCTGCCGTGCAATGGTCCGAGTCGCAGAACCGGCTGGCCGAGATCGTCAGCCCCGACTTTCGCGGCACCCTCATCATTACCGGCTTCATCGCCAGCGACCGCCGCGGCGTACAGACCACCCTCGGCCGCAACGGTAGCGACTTCTCCGGCTCCATCTTCGGCGCGCTGCTCAATGCCAAGGAGATCCAGATCTGGACCGATGTGGACGGCGTGCTGTCCGCCGATCCGCGCCGGGTACCCGATGCCACGGTGATCGACTCGCTCTCGTACAACGAGGCCATGGAGCTCGCCTACTTCGGCGCCAAGGTGATTCATCCGCAGACCATGGCGCCGGCGGTGGGCCGCGACATTCCCATCTGGATCCGCAACACCTTCGCGCCGGAGAAGCCCGGCACGCTCATCTGCGCGCACCCGAAGTCGGCGCTGCCCGTCAAGGGCATCACCAACATCGAGAAGATCGCGCTGGTCAATATCGAGGGCGCTGGCATGATCGGCGTGCCCGGCACCGCGCACCGCCTGTTCGGCGCGCTGCGCGAGGAGGGCATTTCCGTCATTCTCATCTCGCAGGGCAGCTCCGAGCATTCCATCTGCTGCGCCATTCCGCAGGAGCAGGCCGAGCGCGCGGCCATCGTGGTACGCGAGGCCTTCCAGCGCGAGCTGCGTGAAGGCCAGGTGCAAAGCGTCGACGTCGATGCCGACATGGCCATCCTCGCGGTGGTCGGCGACGGCATGCACGGCTCGCCCGGCATTTCCGGCAAGGTGTTCAGCGCACTCGGGGAGGCCGGCATCAACGTGCGCGCCATCGCGCAGGGCGCCTCGGAGCGTAACATCTCCATCGTGGTCGACGGCCGGGAGGCGACCCGGGCGCTGCGCGCCGCTCATGCCGGCTTCTATCTCTCGCCGCATACCCTGTCGATCGGTGTCATCGGTCCGGGAACGGTGGGACGCGTGCTGCTCGACCAGCTTGCCTCGCAGAGCAGCCGGCTGCGCGGCGAGTTCAATCTCGACCTGCGCGTGCGCGGCATTCTCGCCTCGCGGCGCATGCTGCTCGCCACCTCCAGCATCGGACTCGACGGCTGGCGGGAACGCTTCGAGGCGGATGCGGTGCCCACCAATCTCGAGCGCTTCATCGAACATATTCACGTCGATTATCTGCCGCACACCGTGCTGATCGACTGCACCGCAAGCGAAGAGGTGGCGCGCCACTACGCCGAATGGTTTGCGCGCGGGGTGCACATTGTCACCCCCAACAAGAAAGCCAACAGCGGCGAGTTGGCCTTTTACCGGAAGCTGAAGGAAGCGCGGCGCGCGAGTGGTGCCCGCTATCTCTACGAGGCCACCGTGGGTGCCGGGCTGCCGGTCATCCAGACCCTGCGCGACCTGCGCGAGACTGGCGATGACATCAGCGCCATCGAGGGCATCTTCTCCGGCACGCTCGCCTATCTCTTCAATATCTACGACGGGCGCACCGCCTTCTCCGAGATCGTGCGCGACGCCAAGCAGCGCGGCTACACCGAGCCCGATCCGCGCGACGACCTCTCCGGTATGGACGTGGCGCGCAAGCTCATCATCCTCGGCCGCGAGATGGGGCTGGACCTCGAGCTTACCGACGTCAAGGTGGAGAGCTTGGTGCCGCGGGAGCTCGAGGGCGGCTCGAGCGAGGAGTTCCTGCAGCGCCTGCCCCAGCACGATGGCCGCATGCGCGAGCGGCTCGAGGCGGCGCGCGCGCGTGGCAAGGTGCTGCGCTATGTCGGCCGCGTCAGCGCCGATGGCCAGGCCACCGTGGGACTCACCGAGCTCGACCCCACTCATGCCTTCGCCAACATCGCTTTGACCGACAATGTGGTGCGCTTCGTCACACGCCGCTACTGCGACAATGCGCTGGTGGTGCAGGGACCGGGCGCCGGCCCCGAGGTCACGGCGGGCGGCGTGTTCGCCGATCTGCTGCGCCTCGCGAGCTACCTGGGAACGCGCATATGACCCGTTCGACCGCCACCGCTTTCGCGCCGGCCTCGGTCGCCAATGTCGCCATCGGCTTTGACATCTTAGGGTTCGCGGTCGATGCACTAGGCGACCGCGTTACGGTGCATCGCCGCGAGAAACCGGGCGTCGTCATTCGTGCCATCAAAGGTCTCGAGGAGACTCTGCCACTCGAGCCCGAGCGCAATACCGCCGGCCGTGCACTGCTCGCCATGCAGGAGGCCCTGCACCCGGGCTTCGGCTTCGAGATGGAAATCGAGAAGGGGATTCCTCTGGGCTCAGGTCTCGGCGGTTCCGCCGCTTCGGCCGTCGGCGCGGTGGTGGCCGCCAACGCGCTGCTACCCAATCCCTCTACACCGCTCGAGCTGCTGAAATTCGCCATGCAGGGGGAGTTCGTCGCCAGCGGCTCCGTGCACGTGGACAACATCGCACCCTGCCTCTTCGGCGGCCTGGTGCTCACCGTGGGTATCGATCAGCCGCGCATCAAGCGTATTCCCGTGCCGCCCGGCATCAAAGCGGTGATCGTGCATCCGCACATGCAGCTTCTCACCAAGCAGGCGCGTGCCATCCTCAACCGCTCCGTCGATCTGTCGGACTTTGTCTGGCAGACGGCCAATCTTGCGGGCTTCATCTCCGGCTGCTACACCAATGACCTCGACATGATCCGCGCCTCCTTCGAGGACGTGGTCATCGAGCCGCAGCGCCAGGCGCTGATCCCGGGCTTTCCGGAAGTGCGCCGCGCGGCCATGGAGGCCGGCGCGCTGGGCTGCTCCATCTCTGGCGCCGGCCCGTCGATGTTCGCGTGGGCGCAGACCGCGCACGCCGCGGGAGTGCTCGAGGCGATGCGCGCCGTGTTCGCGCGTCGCTGGGTGCAGCTCGATCATTGGATCGTAGACCCGGGCTGCGAGGGAGCACGGTTGGTCGATCCCGGCACTTGAAGATGCGCACGCCATGAAATTTGCCAGTACCCGCGGACAAACGCCCCAAGTGGCCTTCAGCACAGCCCTGCTGCAAGGCTTGGCGCCGGACGGCGGGCTTTACGTGCCGACGGACTGGCCGCATTTCCCGTCCAGCGGTCGGGAGGATCTGGCGGGCCTGGCCGCCGATGTGATCGGACCGTTTGTCGAGGGCGATGTGCTGGCGTCCGAGCTGACCGCTATCGCCACCGAAGCTTTCAACTTCCCTGCACCCCTGGTGTCGTTGACCGCGGACCACCGTCTCAATGTACTCGAGCTGTTCCACGGTCCCACGGCCGCGTTCAAGGATTTTGGCGCACGCTTCCTGGCCGCGTCCTTGAGCCGACTGCGAATGGGGAAAACCCGTCCGCTGAAAATTCTGGTGGCGACTTCGGGAGATACGGGTGGCGCCGTCGCGGCGGCCTTTCATCGTCGCCCCGGCATCGAGGTGGCCGTACTGTTTCCCAAGGGACTGGTTTCGCCGACGCAGGAACGTCAGCTCACCTGCTGGGGCGATAACGTCCAGTCCTTTGCCGTACGCGGGACCTTCGATGACTGCCAGCGGCTGGTCAAGGAAGCCTTCCTGGATGCGGCGCTGCGCGAGCGCGCCGAGCTGTCTTCCGCGAACAGCATCAATCTCGGCCGTCTGCTGCCCCAGATGGTCTACTACGTGGCGGCGAGTCTTGAGGTCTGGCGTCGCGACGGTGAAGCGGCCTCATTCATCATTCCCAGTGGCAACCTGGGGAACGCGCTCGCCTGCATCTGGGCGCGCAGGGTCGGCCTGCCCATTGCCGATATCGTGCTGGCGCACAATGTCAATCGCACCGTGCCCGACTATTTTGCAACCGGCGCGTGGCAGCCGAGAGATAGCCATGCCACCCTGGCTTCGGCTATGGACGTGGGAAATCCTAGCAATTTTGAGAGGTTAAAGGACTTATTTCCGGATATTTCGAGCATGCGCCAATCACTGAGCACCGCAGTGGTCGATGATGAGGCGATTCGGGCCCGCATCCGCGCGGGTTTCAACGAATATGGTCAGGTCTGGTGTCCGCATACCGCCGTTGCCGCCGAAGCTTATGCGAGACTGCCGCGGGAGAAGCGCGATCGCGGCCGCTGGATTCTGGTGGCAACGGCGCATCCGGCAAAATTCCGCGAGATCGTGGAGCCCGCGACGGGCCACCCGGTATCGCTGCCACAGTCGCTCGCGGAGCTGTTTGCCAGACCGGTGTCCTGCAGCGAGATTGCGGCGGAGCTCGCGGCGCTGCGTACGCGGTTGATTTGACTTGATTCGATTTGAATTGAGTGGGGAGAGCTCGTGAACGTCTTGACGAATCTGCCGCCGACCGCCTGGGCGCTGGTGGGCGCAGCCATCGTAGTGGGCTGGATACTGTCCTGGGGCTGGAGCACCTATCGTCAGCATAGCGCGCGCAAAGCGCTCATCGGCGCGGTGACCGGCGCGGGGTCGGATTTTCTGGCCGATATCCTGGTGCCCGACGGCATGGGCGGCTCCTTCCACCTCGACTTCGCGCTGCTCACGCCGCAGGGCATCGTCATCGTCGACCTGCGCGATGTGGCCGGCAACATCTTCGGCGGCGACCAGATGACCGAATGGACGGTCATGGATGGCGCGCATCGCACCACCTTCGCCAATCCCCAGGGCGCGCTCTACGACCGGATCGCCGCGGTGAAAGCCGTCACCGGGGAGATTCCGGTCGAAGGGCGCATCGTGTTCACGCGGCGCGGCAAGTTTCCCAAGGGCCTGCCCAAGTGGACGCTGATGGTCGACTCGCTGAAGTCGGAATTTCCAAGCGTCGACCGCATGGAGATGGGCACGCGCTACCGCGACGAATGGCGCCGGCTCAAGGAGGCGGTATCCCCGAGCTCCATGAACCAGTCGCGGCCGCTGTCAGTGCGCTGAAGGTCCGACCCTCAGCGGCTGCGTTGCGCGTGATCGGCCAGCACCAGCGCCACACAGGCTGTGATCCGCTGCGTGTAATCGATGTGCAGGAACTCATTCGGGCCATGTGCGTTGGCATGGGGTCCGAGCACTCCCGTAATGAAAAACTGAGTTTTCGGAAACCGCTCGCCCAGCATGCCCATGAAGGGAATCGTGCCACCGACGCCGATATAGACCGCGTCCTTGGCGAACACCTGCTTTGATGCACGCGCCATCGATTTTTCCAGCCACGGCGCGATCGCCGGCGCATTCCAGCCGGCAGTGGCGCCCTCCACCTCGAAACTCACCTGGGCGTTGTAGGGCGGATCGCGCTCCAGAGTCTCCTTGATCGCCTTCGCGGCGCGTTGCGCATCGCAGGTCGGCGGCAGGCGCAACGACAGCTTGAGCGCGATTTGCGGAAGCAGCACATTGCCGCCGGACTGCACGCTCGGCAGACCATCCGCGCCCGTCACGGCGAGCGTCGCCTTCCAGCTGCTCCCGATCAGCAGCTCGGTGGGATCGTTGCTGATGGCGCGCACGCCTGGGGCGAAGGGCATCTTACCCGCCACTTCGGCGCCCAATACCCGGGCCGCCGCGGCGGCCTGCTCCATGCGGTCCTTCGGGATATCGACCTGCAGCTCATCCAGCAGAATATCCCCATTGACGGGACTTTCCAGGCGGGCCAGCAGCTGCTCGATGATGCGGAAGGGCGTGGGCGCGATGCCCGTGCCCATGCCGGAGTGAACGCCTTCCTCAAGTACCCGGACCTTGAGGCGCCCGACCAGATTGCCGCGCAGCGAGGTGGTGCACCACAGCTGCTCGTAGTTACCGCTCTCGGCGTCCAGGCACACCACCAGCGTCGGGTCGCCGATCCTCGCGCCCAGTGCTTCAAGATGCGCCGGCAGATCGATGCTGCCGCTCTCCTCGGAGGCCTCGATCAGCACGATGCAGCGGGCCAGCGGAATGCGCTGCGCTTTGAGCGCCGCGATGGCGGCAAGGGAGCTGAAGCAGGCATAGCCATCGTCCGCGGCGCCGCGGCCATAAAGCTTGCCATCGCGGATCACAGGCTCCCAGGGACTCAATCCCGGCAGCCAGCCGGTGAACTCCGGCTGCTTGTCGAGGTGCCCATAGAGCAGGACGCAGTCGGGCAGCTCGCCGGGGATGTCGACGATCAGCAGCGGCGTGCGGCCCGGCAGGCGCTGCACCTGCACCGTCATGCCGGGAATGGGCTGCGCACGGCACCAGTCGGCCATGAGCTTGACCGCGGCCTCCATGTAGCCGTGAGCCTCCCAGTCAGGGTCGAACATCACCGACTTGTTGGGAATGCGCACGTAGTCCTTCAGGCGCTCCAGAATGGATTCGCTCCATTGACGTTCGATCGCTTGGCGCAATGCGGAAAGATCCATAAAATCCTCGGTCAATTCAGACGGAAAAGCGTTCGGGCTGCGGCGGCGCTGCTTGCAGCGACTGCCTCAACCGGCTCGCCACGGGCCCGCGCGACAGCGGCGGCAATATGCGGCAGGAAGGCCGGCTCGTTGCGGCGCGAGTGCGGCTTGGGGTCGAGATCGCGCGGTAGCAGATAGGGGCCGTCGGTCTCGAGCAGCAGGCGTTCCGGCGGGATATGGCGCATCAGCGGGATGAGATGCGTGCCGCGGCGCTCATCGCAGATCCAGCCGGTGATGCCGACGTGCAGCCCCAGGCTCAAATAGGCCTCGAGCTGAGTGCCCGTGCCGGTGAAGCAGTGCGCGACGCCACCCTGCGCCAGCGCACGGGGATGCTCGCGCAGGATGGCGACGAAGTCCTCGTACGCGTCGCGTTCGTGCAGGAAAATCGGCTTGCGCGCCTGGGCGGCCATCTCGAGCTGGCGGTGGAAGGCGTGGCGCTGCGCCTCATGGGGTGAGAAATTGCGGAAATAATCCAGGCCGCACTCGCCAATGGCCACCACCTGCGGCAATGCGGCAAGCTCCGTATGTCGTGCCACCAGCTCGTCATCGACCTCCGTAGCGTGATGCGGATGCACGCCCGCTGTCGCGAAAAGAACGCCCGGATGCCGGCGCGCGAGCTCAATGGCCGCAGGCGTACTGGCGAAGCTTGTGCCCGTCACCATCATCTGAGTGACTCCGGCCGCGACCGCCCGCGCTATCACCTGCTCACGGTCGCCGTCGTAGCTATCGTGCGCCAGATTGATGCCGATATCGATCAGCGCAGTGTCCGAAGCGCTTCGCACAGGGCGACGACATCGGCCTCCGCTTGATCCCAGGAGGCCACGAAGCGCGCCTCGCCGGCGCTTTCCGCGCCCCAGTCGTAAAACTCGAAACCCGCGCTCCGCAGCTGCTGCTTGCCCGGCGCGCCCAGCTTCACGAACACCTCATTGGCTTCGCACGGATGCAGCAGATGGCTGCCCGCCGCGCGCGCGATGCGTTGCGCGAAAGCATTGGCGCGCGCGGCATTGCGCTCCCACACGCCCGTTTCCACATAGGCCAGCAATTGCGCCGCAACATAGCGCGACTTGGACAGCAGGTGTCCGGCGCGCTTGCGGCGCAGCTCGAAGTCCTTCACCAGCTCGCGGTTGAAAAAAATCACCGCCTCGGCCGCCAGCGCGCCGTTCTTGGTGGCGCCGAAAGAGAGCACATCGACACCGGCCCGCCAGGTGACCTCGGAGGGATGACAACCCAGAAATCCCACCGCATTGGCGAAGCGCGCGCCATCCATGTGAACTTTCAAACCCTTGCGATGCGCGATCGCGCTCAAGGCGGCAATGTCCGCCGGGCGGTATGCCGTCCCAAACTCCGTGGCCTGAGTCAACGACAATGCCACGAGCTGCACGGTGTGAACCGAAGGCGGATAGGACGCCAGCGCCTCCGTAAGAGCCTCGCTCGAGATCCGGCCATGCTCGCCACGCACCAGTATCAGGCGGGCACCGCCCGAGAAGAACTCCGGTGCACCGCACTCATCGCGCACGACGTGCGCTTCCTCGTGAGCGAAGATCGCACCATAGGGTGGCGATAGCGTCGCGAGACTCAGTGAGTTGGCGGCGGTGCCGGTGGCGACTGCGAAGGCGCGCACTTCGGTCCCGAAAAAATCCCCGAGCACCGCATCGAGACGCTGCGTCCAGGGATCGTCACCATAGGCCACCGCAAGTCCCTCGTTGGCGGCGGTCAACGCGGCAAGAATCTCCGGGCAGACCGTAGCCGTGTTGTCGCTGAGGAAACGGCGGGGTGTGGGAGTCACACGCATCACTCCATCCGCCATTTGAAAGACCAGGCACCGAAAGCCAGGAAGAGCAGCGTGGTCACCGCGAGGTAGGCGAGATCGGACGCGACCTGCGCGAAGCCGGCGCCATCCAGCATCACGGCGCGCGAGGCATCGAGCACATGCGTCAGCGGGAAGATCTTGCCCACCATCTGCACCCAGTGCGGCGAGCCCTCGAGCGAGAACCAGATGCCGGAGAGCAGCATCATCGGCCAGGTGAGAAGATTGAGCAGGCCGCCCACCAGTTCCTCGCTCGAGAAGCGCGCGGCAATGGTCAATCCCAGCGCGATCAGCGACAGGGCGCCGAGGAGCGCAATGCCGAAGAGCAGGGCGGTGCTGCCGGCGGAATGGAAATGAATGATGGTAGCCGTTCCCACATAGAGAAAAACCGTCGTCGACAGACTGAGCGTAAGGCGCGACAGCACCTGCGCGCTCAGAAACTCGAAGGCCGAGAGCGGTGTGGCGTTGAGCCGTTTGAGAAAGCCCGTTTTACGATACCGCAGCACCACATAGCCCACGCCGAAAAGACAGCTGAACATCATGTTCATGCCGAGAATGCCGGGGAACAGCCAGTCCACATAGCGCACGGCGTCGCCGCTCACAGGCTGGCGCCGCGCACCGTGGTCCGTCTCCAGCAGCAGCTTCTCGACGATGTAGCCCTTGGGGGAACTGGGATTCACCCAGTAGCGTGTCGTGCCTTTTAGATCGAGCAGCAGATCGAGCTGGTGGCGCGCCACCTTGTGCACGGCATCGGCCGGGTCTGCCACGGCTACGAAATCCACATAGCGCTCCTTCAGGAAGGGATGGCTCTGCGCTTGCAAATCCCGCGTCAGCACCCCCACCTTGAACAGCGGCCGCTCCTTGCCGCCGAACACGAAGCTCATGCCCACCACCAGCGCCACCGGCAGAATGAGCGTGAAGAGGAAAGTGCCGCGGTCGCGCACGAACTCCAGATTGCGCGCATGCCACACGGCCAGCAGCCGCTTCATCATGCACGCAGCTCCTTGCCCGTGAGCTCGAGAAAAAGATCCTCGAGATTGGGCGGGCGGATCCGCAGATCGTTGAGCGGCACGTGCGCGTCCATCAGCTGGCGCAACGTGGCATCGAGATCGTCGGTGGTGATCTCGATGCGGTCGCCGGCCTCGATCAGCTTCAAGGGCAGGGCGCTGGCGGCGGGCGGCAGAGGCTGGCGCGGCAGCTCGAGCAGCACCTGCGCGAAGTGCTCGCGCAGCAGATTGCGCGGCGTGCCCTGGGCGATGATCCTGCCGCGGTCCATGATGGCGATCTCATCGCACAGCAGTTCCGCCTCTTCCATGTAGTGCGTGGTGAGGATGATGGTCTTGCGCCGCGCCTTGATGGACTGCACCAGCTCCCAGAAATTGCGCCGCGCCTGCGGATCGAGCCCCGTGGTCGGCTCATCCAGGAACAGCACCGCCGGATCGTTGATGAGCGCGATGGCGAGCAGCAGGCGCTGCTGCTGCCCGCCCGAGAGCTTGCGCGTATCGCGCTTCTCGAGCTTCTCGAGCGCGCACAGGCGGATCACCTCATCGACATCGAGTCCGCGGGAGTAAAGACCGCGAAACAGGGCCAGGCTCTGGCGGATGGTCAGGAAGTCCTGCAGGGCGGTTTTCTGGAAGAGAATCCCGGCCTCCTCGCGAAAACGCCGCCCCGTAGGCGTCCCCCGGTACAGCACCTCCCCGGAGGTCTGCGCCAGGATACCTTCCATAATCTCGATGGTGGTGGTCTTGCCGGCCCCATTGGGGCCCAGCAGGCCGAAGCAGGTGCCTTGCGGTACCGCGAAGGACACGCCGTCCACGGCCCTCACTGCAGGGTACTGCTTGACCAGGCCACGGACTTCGAGGATGGCATCGCTCATGAGGCGCGCGATCCTAGCGGAACGGTTGTAACATCGCGAGCATGACCCCCCCGCGTTACGATAAATCCGAGCAGGTGGACCTCTCCGACGAGCGCATCCACTGGGACCTGGGCGCCTCGGTGTCCTATGGGGAGTACCTGCAGCTCGATAAGCTCCTCGCCGCCCAGCAGCCGCTGTCGCAGCAGCACGATGAGATGCTGTTCATCATCGTGCACCAGGCTTCGGAGCTGTGGATGCGCCTCATGCTGCACGAGCTCACGAGCGTGCTGGAGTGCGTGCGCCGCGACGATCTCGAGCCCGCCTTCAAGATGCTGTCGCGCATCGCGCGCGTGCAGAATCAGCTCATCTCCACCTGGGATGTGCTGGCGACCCTGACTCCTTCTGAATATTCCGCATTCCGCAATGCCCTCGGCCGCTCCTCGGGATTCCAGTCGTACCAATACCGTTTGCTGGAATTCATGTTGGGCAACAAGAACGCCGACATGGTGAACGTTCATCGCCGCGACTCGCAGGCTTACGAGGCTCTGCAGCGCGCGCTTGCCGCCCCGTCGCTGTATGACGAAGTGCTGCGGCTGCTGAGCCGGCGCGGCTACGGCATTCCCGAGGACTATGTCACCCGCGACTTCAGCCAGCCCTACCGCGCCAGCAAGCAGGTGGCTGGCGTCTGGCTCGGCGTCTACCACAACGCGGAGAAGGACTGGGACCTCTACGAGCTCGCCGAGAAGCTGGTCGATCTCGATCACAAGTTCCAGCTGTGGCGGTGCCATCACCTGAAGACCGTGGAGCGCATCATCGGCTACAAGCAGGGGACGGGCGGCTCGGGCGGCGTGTCGTATCTGGCCAAGGCGCTGGAACTCAAGTTCTTTCCGGAGCTGTGGACGGTTCGAACCTCCATGTGATTCGCCCGTGGCTTTTACCCGTGTAAAACACAAAGGATTACGCCTGCGCCTGATGCTCGCAGCGCTCATGCCGCTTGCGGTGCTGGCCGCTGCGCTGCAGACGCCGGCGCCGCCCGTTGCACCTGCCGCCGCGGCCAAACCGGTGCCCGTGGACCTGACCGCCGATCAGGTCATGGACCACCTCAATCAGGTGGTGAGCTGGTATCGGCGCATCGCCACGGTGGGGCAGTCTCCCACCCTGGCCGACAATGCGCTCGCGCGAGAGCGCCTGCAGCAGACTTCGACCATGGCGCTGCGGCTCGTCTTTGATTTCGCACATGCAGCGGGCGCGTTAGTCGGCGCTTCCCCGGAGGCAGTCTCGTCGGACGCTGCCGACAGCAGCCCAGGGTCAAACGATCCCGGTGAGCTGCAGCGGGTCGCCGCCCGGCTGGACACGCGCATCGCAGGCTTGCAGGCACAGCTCAATGGACTCGACGACCAGATTCCGGAAGCGACACCCAAGCAGCGTCCGGTATTGGTCGCGCAGCGCGAGCAGACCCAAGCCGCCCTGGCGCTCGCCCGGCAGGTACAGGTGACGATCCAGACCCTGCAGCAGTTTGCCGCGACAGCGGCGACGGGCGGCTCGGGCGGTGCCACCGGTCTTGTGGCGCAGATCAATGCACTCGAGCGCTCCATCCCGGAAGTGCGCCATTCCAGCTCGACGGACAGCGCCAAGAGTCCCGCGGCCGCATCCGCACCCACGAGCGCCGACTCACTCCCTCCGCAGTCTCCCGGCCTGATCGCACTGGGCTCGCAATGGTTTGCCCTGCGAAGTGCGCGCCGGCAATTGCAGGATGCGTTGCAGCAGACCGATGACCTGTCCAAGGCGCTCGATGAGCTGCGCGGCAGACTGACCAGCGAGGTGCGCTCGCTCCTTAAAAGCTCGCTGGCCGGGCCGAGACTCACCGACCCCACGCTGCTGGCCGCGGCCCGTGCGGAGATCAATGCAGCCACCGTCCGATTCAAACAGCTCTCGACGCTGCTGGTTCCGCTCAGCGAAGAGGATATCTCGATCGACAACACGCGCAGCACGCTGGCCGAGCTTGAGGGGACGATCAAGGCCCGCGCCGGCGCCACGGCGCGGCGGCTGGCGCTGCACTTGGCCATCCTGGCAGCCTCCATCCTGCTCATCGTCGCCATCTCCTCGATCTGGCGACGCGCCACCTTCCGCTACCTGCACGATGCGCGCCGCCGGCGGCAGTTTCTCGCACTGCGCCGGATCGTCACCGGCCTTGCGCTCACGCTCATCATCGTCATGGCCTTCGTCTCCGAGGTGGGCTCGCTCGCCACCTACGTGGGCTTTCTCACGGCAGGCCTGGCCGTGGCGCTGCAGAATGTCATCCTCGCCATCGTCGCGTATTTCTTCCTGATCGGCCGCTATGGCGTACGCGTCGGAGATCGCATCACGCTTGCCGGGGTGACCGGGCGGGTGGTGGAGATCGGCCTCATCCGCATCTATCTCATGGAGCTCGCGGGCGTGGAGCTGCGCTCCACCGGGCGCATGATCGTGCTCTCCAATGCCGTGCTGTTCCAGCCCTCGGCGCTCTTCAAACAGATTCCGGGCGCGGATTACACCTGGCATACTGTCGTACTGACCCTCGCGCCCGGGGCAGACCTGACACAGGCGCAGACGCGGCTCAAATCCGCGGCCGACTCGGCATTCGAGAAGTACCGCGCCTCGATCGAGCGGCAGTTCGCCGCCGTGCAGCGCCTGGTGGATTTCGATTCCGCGGCGCCGAGCCCGGAAATCCACGTGCGTTTCACCGAGAAGGGGCTGGAGTTCTCGGTGCGCTATCCGGTGGAGGCCGAGCACGCAGCGGCGATCGATCAGAATATGGTCAGTACGTTGCGCGCAGCGCTGGATGAGGCGCCACAGCTGCCGCTCGCGGAATCGGGCGCGCCTGTGCTGAAGGCCGACTAGCCGGCACCTCGTTCGGGGTTGCCCGGGAGATGCATCGCGGCGCGATCAACGCCAATTGACGCATCGGACGCCCAGATCCTCAGCCCTACGGCGCGCGCCAGCGGAACCGTTCACGAGGAAGCCCTGATCGGCGCGCTTCAGGTGCGGCAGATCGCTGCCAGAATTTCCATAGGCGACGACCGACAGACCGGCGAAGTGGCTCCGGAGCGCTTCCAGACAGTGGACTTTTTCCTCCCCACGCCGGTTGGGCGTTGTCAGCTGACCTTGGAGTCGATCCCCATTCCAGTGCACGCCCGTACAGACCGTCTCTGTAAAGCCCAGCGCGCGCCCGATGGCCGGTACGTACAGATCGACGCTGGCGCTCATCAGGACGAGCGTATCGCCGGCCTTGTGATGGGCTTCGATTTGCGCGAGCGCTTGCCTGAAGACGCCCCGTGCCAGCAGGCGCGGCACGTAACGCGCAGTCCAGGCCTCGAGGTCGCCGCGCAAGACATTCCCCAGCGTCCAGTGGATCAGCGACGCTTTGAGATAGCCCCGGTCGCGCTGGACCGCAAAGCGCAGGAGAGCCGGCAGCACACACGGCAGCCGCAGCAACCGCCACGGCTGGCGGGCGATGAACCCCGCCACATAAGGCACGAGCGTATCGTGCCGTGTGATGGTTCCGTCGAGGTCGAAGACCGCGAGCGGCATCAGGCAGCGCGGGTCAGTCCCGCGAGCTGCCGCAGCACATAGTGCAGGATGCCGCCATGGCGGAAGTAATCGCGCTCCTTCGGCGTATCGATGCGCACCCGCGCCTCGAAGCGGATGGGCGCACCGCTCTGCGGCGTGGCCACCACCGTCACCGTGCGCCCATCGCCGCCCGCGATCCCGGAAATGTCGTAGCTTTCCCGCCCCGTCAGTCCCAATGTCTGCGCGTTCTCGCTCGCCTTGAATTGCAGCGGCAGCACGCCCATGCCGATGAGATTGGAGCGGTGGATGCGCTCGAAGCTTTCCGCGATCACCGCGCGCACGCCCAGCAGCATGGTGCCCTTGGCCGCCCAGTCACGTGATGAGCCCGTGCCGTATTCCTTGCCGGCGATAATGACCAGCGAAGTCCCTTCCTGCTTGTAGCGCATGGCCGCATCGTAGATGCTCATCTGTTCGCCGCTCGGAATGTGCACCGAGACGCCGCCTTCGGTGCCAGGCGCCAGCAGGTTGCGCAGGCGGATATTGGCAAAGGTGCCGCGCATCATGACCTCATGATTGCCGCGCCGCGAGCCGTAGGAATTGAAGTCCTTAGGCGCCACACCGAGGCCCATCAGATACTTGGCCGCCGGACTGCTCTTAGAGATGTTGCCGGCGGGCGAGATGTGATCGGTCGTGACCGAATCGCCCAGCAGCGCCAGCACACGCGCCTTTACGATATCGCCCACCGGCTTCGGTGTCTTATCCATGCCGACGAAGTAGGGCGGGTTCTTCACATAGGTCGAGGCCTCATCCCAGGTATAGATCTTGCCCTGCGGAATGCGGATGGCGTTCCACAGCTCATCGCCCTTGAACACACTGGCATAGCTCTTCTTGAACATCGCGGAGTCGACCGATCGGGCCATGACCTCCTGAATTTCCTGAGGCGCGGGCCAAATGTCCTTGAGGAATACCGGCTTGCCGTCGCTGCCCGTTCCAAGCGGCTCGTTATTGAGATCAAGATCCAACGTTCCAGCAAGCGCATACGCCACAACCAGGGGCGGCGAGGCCAGGAAATTCATTTTGATTTCCGGGTGCACCCGGCCTTCGAAATTACGGTTGCCGGACAGTACCGAGCAGGCAATCACATCGCCCGTCTTCACTGCCTCGGAAATTTCGGGCTTCAGAGGCCCCGAATTGCCGATGCAATTGTGCACACAAACCGTTCCGGCAACGAAGGCGTGCAGATCGTTCACGGCGAGATCGAATACGGTGCGCTTGCCGGCCGCGCGGCGGTCAATCACCTGCAGCGAAAATGTCGGCAGCGTCAGGCTATCCTTTTCGACGCAATAGCGCTTGGAATAATCGGTTATATCGCGGGGTAGCGCCGCGAACCAGTCGCGCACACCTATCTGCCGAAGCAGCTCAACCGGCGAGGGGAAGCCGCAGCTGTCACGGTGCAGCGGCTTGAACTTCAGTGTCTTGGTATTCGGGAGCTGTTGAAACCGATCGTGCCCTTCCAATAGCGAGTAGTGTGGGAATACCGGAGTTTCCCGCTGCGCCAACTCCGCCGCCGCGAGCCGGCGAGTCTTGTGGAACGACAGGTCATAGTGCACCTCATGCAGCTCTTCGAGCCGGTCCGCCATCCATAACCGCTGCCGATTGATCGAATCAATCGTGCGCCAGTAGACCGCAGCGGCGCTGGCACGCAGGGACTTGTCCACCGAGTAGCGGAAGCCGACGCGTTCAATGAAGGATAGCCCATCTGGCAGTTGCAGCCGAACTTCAGTCCGTGGCACGCCATCCTGAGCGGCAGAATACGTCGAAGCCGAACGACGCGTCAGATAGTCATAGACTCTGGCCCCTTTGGCCTTGACTCCACATTTGACGAGCAATTTCACCAAATCCTGCATCACCTTTTTGAGCGAATCCACGTGCTCGGGCAGCGCGCTCTGCGAATACGCCGGGGGGTGAAGAATAGACAAATCCTCGCTGTCACCCTGTCGTTTCAATACCGGTGCGTGCCCATCCGCGCCGAAGAGTCCGCCGAGAAATTCCCGCACAACTGCCACCGGGCAAGCGTCGTCGAGCACAAACCCAGGCAGACTCGCGGCTTGCTGAATGCGCAGACCCACTCGCACGCCGGGCAGAGCGGTGGCGGCCTTAGTCAGTTCCGATGGCAGCACGATTGACCATTTGCGCTCATCATACTGACTGGCAGCGGGACGCTTGTCGGTAAGCAGTTCAATGTCATTCAGAACCGCTTCGCGATCGAGCGCCTGGCCGACATTCATGCGACCTTGCCCTTCGACACTGATCGATCCATCGCTCAGCAAATGTCCAACCAGACGCGCAAACGCCAGGGTGCGAGCACGTTCATATTCACTATCGAGCGTGAACTTGAATGTTCCGGCGTGAAGAACGTACCCAGCCTCGTCCGCTCCTATTTCATCAAGAGGTACCTCAAGCCCCATCACAACGCGATCCTGATTCAGGCGTAGCGCATCCGCCCGGACCCAACGCCCATTGGCGCACAGAATCTGGTGGTCCGGCGTGCAGACCAACGTCCGTCCATCCTGCAAAACGAGCGAAATGCACTCACGCTCACCTTGAGGCACCATCTCACTTTGTACAGCCATTGCCAGACGCGCCGAGTCAGTCGGGCCGAAGAGACGCGTCCCGCCCGCGCCGGGCAATTGCTCAATGCGACGCGCCGTGCCATTTGCCAGCAGCACCGGCGTCTCTTCGGCGATGCAAGTCGTGCAGCCATAGCCGACAGTGTAAAAGCCGATCGCTTCAAGATCTTTGGCTAGACCGGCCTTCTCGAGATAATCCGTGACCACGCGAGAACCCGGTGCAAGGCTAGTTTTAACCCAGGGTTTCGAGTTAAGGCCTCGGCGGTGCGCGTTACGCGCTAACAGCCCCGCGCCCATCAGCACCGCAGGGTTTGAAGTATTCGTGCAGCTGGTGATGGCAGCGATCAGCACATCGCCATCCTTCACATCGTAGCCCTTGCCGTTCGCTCCCACATGAGCCTTCCCCTGCGCCTGCGGATTTTTCTGGGTACGCTCCTCGGCCATCTTTTTCGCCGCGGCGCGATACACGCTCTTGGCGGAGGCCAGCGGCACCCGGTCCTGCGGCCGCTTGGGGCCGGCGAGGCTGGGCTCCACCGTGGACAGGTCGAGCTCCAGGACATCGGTGTAGTCGGCCGGACGTTGGCCGTTCTCGCGCCACAGCCCCTGCGCCTTGGCATACGCCGTCACCAGCTCCCGCTGCTCCGCGGAGCGGCCCGAGAGCTCAAGATAGCGCAGCGTCTCGGAGTCAATGGGGAAGATGCCGCAGGTGCTACCGTACTCCGGCGACATGTTGGCGATGGTGGCGCGGTCGGCCAACGGCAGATTGGCGAGGCCGTCGCCGAAGAACTCGACGAATTTGTCCACCACACCCTTCTTGCGCAGCATCTCCGTGACGGTCAGCACCAGGTCGGTGGCGGTGGCGCCCGGCTTTAAGCTGCCGCTCAATTTGAAGCCGATCACCTGCGGTATCAGCATGGTCACCGGCTGGCCGAGCATGGCCGCCTCGGCCTCGATGCCGCCCACGCCCCAGCCCAGCACCCCCAGACCGTTGATCATGGTGGTGTGTGAGTCGGTGCCCACCAGCGTGTCGGGATAGGCGCGCTCCACGCCGTCCTTCTTCTCCGAGAACACCACGCGCGCCAGGTGCTCGAGATTGACCTGGTGCACGATGCCGGTGTTGGGCGGCACCACTTTGAAATTGTCGAAGGCGGTCTGGCCCCAGCGCAGAAAGGCGTAACGCTCGCCGTTGCGCTCGAACTCGATGCGGTTGTTGTCCGCCAGCGATTGCGGCGTACCGTACTCATCCACCTGCACGGAGTGGTCGATCACCAGCTCCGCCGGCGCGAGCGGGTTGACGCGCTGCGGATCGCCCCCCAGCTTCACGATGGCATCGCGCATCGCCGCCAGATCGACGATGCAGGGCACGCCGGTGAAGTCCTGCATGATCACGCGGCTCGGCGTGAAGGAGATCTCGTAGCTCGGAGTGGCCTTGGGATCCCAGTTGAGCAGCGCCTCGATATCCGCGCGCGTGACATTGACGCCGTCCTCGAAGCGCAGCAGGTTCTCGAGCAGGATTTTCAGCGAGTAGGGGAGCCGCGCAACCTTCTCCGCGGGCAGCTTGGTGAGGTTCCAGATCTCGTAAGACCGTGCGCCGACCTTAAGCGTCGTGCGCGCCTTGAAGCTGTCCGTCATAAAGCCTCCGCAGTGGAAAAGCGCGGCGAATTATAGAGCTTCGAGGCCCCGCCCGCGACCGTTTCGATGACCGCGCCGCCGAGACAGCGGTCACCATCGTAGAAAACCGCGTACTGACCCGGGGTCACCGCGCGCTGCGGCGCATCGAAGCGCACATGCACACGGCCATCACCCAGCGATTTGAGCTCGGCGGACTGGTCGGCCTGCCGATAACGCACCTTGACCGTGCAGCGCATGCCATCCTGCGGCGCATCGGTGAGCCAGTGCACCGGCGCCGTCGTCAGCTCGCGGCTCAGCAGCAGGGGGTGATCGTGACCCTGCACCACGATAAGCGCATTGCGCGCGCTGTCCTTCGCCGCGACATACCAGGGCGCATCGAGACTGCCACGCCGGCCGCCCAGCGCCAGTCCTTCGCGCTGCCCCAGTGTGTAGAAGGCCAATCCGCGATGACTCCCGAGCCGCACTCCGTCGGGCGTCTCAATGGGCCCGGGCTCCTCGCGCAGGAAGCGCGCCAGAAAATCGCGGAACGGACGCTCGCCGATGAAGCAGATACCCGTGCTGTCGGGCTTGTCGAACACAGGCAGGCCGGCGCGGCGGGCGCGCTCTCGGACCTCGCTCTTGGCCAGCCCACCGAGCGGCATCAGCGCCTGGGCGAGATCGTCGCGGTCCACCGCATGCAGGAAATAGCTCTGGTCCTTCGAGCGGTCGGCGGCCTTGCGCAGCTCGACGCCGCGAGGACCCTGTGACAGGCGTGCATAGTGCCCCGTCGCGAGCCATTGTCCGCCGAGCCGTTGCGCGTGGCGCAGCGCCACACCGAATTTGATCTCGCGGTTGCACAGCACATCGGGATTGGGGGTGCGGCCGGCGCGCTGCTCCTCGAGAAAGTACTGAAACACCCGCTCGCGATACTCGGCGGCAAAGCTCACCCGATGCAGCGGAATGGCGAGCTCGCGCGCGACGGCACGGGCGTCCTGGTAGTCGGCAGCGGCAGTACAATAGGCATCGTCGTCCTCGGCCCAGTTGCTCATGAAAAGCCCGTGCACCTCATAACCCTGCTCCTTGAGCAGTAGGGCGGCGACGGCGGAATCAACGCCGCCGGACAGGCCGACGACGACGCGGGCAGGGCAAGGCATGGCGCGTATTCTACGCGCGCGGGAGCCTAGAGGCTGTGGGCGCGGACGCTCACGGCGCTGTGCAGGTCGAGACAGGCCACCGTATCGAGAGGCAGGCGCCGGCCGGTGAGGTAATCGTCCACGCAGCGCAGCACCAGGGGGCTGCGCAGGCGCGGCTCGCGCTGCTTGAGCTCATCGCGGGTCAGCCAACGCGTGTCCACGATGCCCTTATCCAAGGGCTGGGCGGGATCGTGGTCCCGCACGCCTCCCGTGAACGCAAAGCGCAGGATGGAGCGTCCCGAGGCGGGATTGCGCCACAGATACACGCCAAGAAAGAACCGCGGCTCGAAAATCCAGGCCGACTCCTCGCGCACCTCGCGCACCACGGCCTCGAGCACGGTCTCCCCGCTCTCCACATGGCCGGCCGGCTGGTTGAGCACCAGACGCTGACTAATCCGCTCCTCCACGAGCAGGAACCGGCCGTCGTTCTCGGTGACGGCCGCCACCGTCACCTCGGGCTTCAAGGGCATGTGCGCAATAATAGCGCCGTTCGCAGATTCAGCCACGCCGCGCCGTCCGCAAGCCGCGTTCCGGCGCGCTGGCATTCCACACCACATCGAACTCGGTGAGATAGAGCTTGGCCACCTTGGGATTGTTGAGATCGGCAATGCCGTCCCAGGCATCCGCGCGCATGCGGAAAACCACCGCCCGATCGTCCGCGATCAGGTAGGCGCAGGCCTGAGCCGCGGTGTCGGGCGCGATGTGACGGATATCGATGCAGCTTGAGAGGCGCCGTCCCATGGCGATGAAGCGGTTGCTGTCGCGCATCACGCGCGTCGGCTCCTGCAGCAGCACCCGCACCTTGGAGAAGCTGCGGGCCAGCACAAAATGCTTGATGAGGTCGAGGAAGGGGGTCTGGTCGTAGAGCTCGGGCTCGAGGTCCGGCGTGAAGATGGAGATCAGGCGGCGTGCGCCGGCCGCCGCGGCATTGATGGCGGCACGCACCTCGGCCCGGGTACTGAGAATACGCAAGGAGTCCGGCGGCGAACGGTACGATCCGGTGTTTCCCGTGCCGTGTGAGTCTGACGCGTAGCGGGCCTTGGCGAGTTGCGCGAGAGCCCTGGTTGCATCCGATTCCGCAGTTGCTGTCACGATCGGCGCCTGATCCCATGCGCCTGCGCGCTCGCAGGCCATGCGATCTTAGGAGGCGGGATCTTGGCGGCTCATCGAGCCCATCACGTTTTGCGGCGCGCAAATTGCCGCCTCGGCCAAAGCGTGCCGTGGTTCGCATCTTTTGCGAGTTATGGTTAAACCTGGCGCGCCAATTGCGCGGCCAGGCCGATGTAATCGCGCGGCCGCAGCGCCTTCAGGCGCGCCTTTTCGGCCTCCGGCAGCGGCAGGCTGTCGATAAAAGCGTGCAGCGCCGCGGCATCGACGGCCTGGCCGCGTGTGAAATCCTTGAGCTTTTCGTAGCCGCCCGGCACGCCCGCCGCGCGCAGCACGGTCTGCACCGGCTCGGCGAGCACCTCCCAGGCGCCGTCGATGTCGGCGGCAAGCCGCTTTTCATCCAAATCGATCTTGGCGAGGCCGCGCTCGAGCGCCTTCCAGGCAATGAGCGTATGCGACAGCGCCACGCCCACGTTGCGTAGCACGGTGGAATCGGTGAGATCGCGCTGCCAGCGCGACAGAGGGAGCTTCTCGGCAAAATGGCGCAGCAGCGCGTTCGCGAGGCCGAGATTGCCCTCGGCATTCTCGAAATCGATGGGATTGACCTTGTGCGGCATGGTCGAGGAGCCCACCTCGGAGGCCAGCGCGCGCTGTTTGAGATAGCCCAGAGAGATGTAGCCCCAGAAATCGCGGCTGAGATCGATGCATATCGTATTGAGACCGGCGAGCGCATCGCAATACTCGCCGATCCAGTCGTGCGGCTCGATCTGGGTGGTGTGCGCGTTGTACTGGAGACCGAGCGAGGTCACGAACGTACGGCTGATCTGCGGCCAGTCGACCTCGGGCAGAGCGCAGAGGTGCGCATTGAAATTGCCCACCGCGCCGTTCCACTTGCCCAGGACCGCTACCTCAGCCCAGCGGCACTGCGCACGCTTCAGGCGCGCGACGAAATTGGCGATCTCCTTGCCCACCGTGGTGGGGCTGGCCGGCTGCCCGTGCGTGCGCGCCAGCATGGGCAGCTCCGCCCAGCGAGCTGCGAGCTCGCTCAAGGTATCCGTCAGCCGCCCGGCCGCCAGCAGCATGACGTGGCGGACTTCGAGCAGTAGGCGCGCATAGCTGAGATTGTTGATGTCCTCGGAGGTGCAGCCGAAGTGCACCAGCTCCAGAGTGGCTTCCGCCGCGCCCGCCGCCGCCAGCTGCTGGCGGACATAGTATTCAACCGCCTTGACGTCATGGTTGATTTTCGCCTCGATGGCCTTCACCGCCGCCGGCGCATCGGCGGGCGCCTGCCGGGCGAGCTCCGCGGCCCGGTCACGGACTGCGGAGGGCAGACGCGCGCCTGGCAGACCTGGTTGGGCATCGGCCAGTGCAAGCAGCCACTGCGCCTCGATGCCGATACGCTCGCGGATCAGGCCGGCCTCCGAAAGCCACCCGCGCAGCGGCTCGGTGGCGGCGCGATAGCGGCCATCAATGGGGGAGATTGCGTCCAACTGACCCGAACTCATATACGATTCGCATCATACCAGCTTGAGTGTGGAGACTTAGCAGTGAGCACCTCTTTTCGAACCGAACGCGACAGCATGGGCGAGCTTTCGGTCCCCGCGCACGCCCTATGGGGCGCGCAGACCCAGCGCGCCGTGCAGAATTTCCCCATCAGCGGGCTCACCCTGCCACGCGAGCTCATCGCGGCGCTGGGCCTGATCAAGCAGGCGGCGGCGCGCGCCAACCTCGAGCTGCAACTGCTCGAGCCACAGGTGGCGCAGGCCATCGACGCCGCAGCCGGGGAGGTCGCGGCCGGCCGCCAGGATGAGCATTTTCCCATCGATGTGTTCCAGACCGGCTCGGGCACCAGCAGCAACATGAACGCCAACGAGGTGATCGCGCACCTGGCGACGCGCTCTTTGGGCAAGCCCGTGCATGCCAATGACCAGGTCAACATGGGCCAGAGCAGCAACGACGTGATTCCGACCGCGATCCATGTGAGCGCTGCGCTTGCGGTGCGGCGGCAGCTGATTCCGGCGCTCGAACATGCCCGGGATGTGTTGCGAAAGAAGGAGCAGGAGGTGGGCGCCATCGTAAAAACCGGCCGTACGCATCTCATGGACGCCATGCCCGTGACGCTGGGCCAGGAGCTGTCGGGATGGCGCACGCAGGTGGAGAACGGTATCGCGCGGCTCAAAAGCGTCGAGCCGCGCCTGCTGGCGCTGGCGCAGGGCGGCACCGCGGTGGGAACCGGTATCAACGCCCACCCGCAGTTCGGCGCCCGCTTCGCCGCGCAGCTCGCGAAATCGACCTCCCTGCCGTTTACCAGCAGCGGCAATTATTTCGAGGCCCTGTCCACCCAGGATGCGGCGGTCGAGCTTTCCGGGCAGCTGAAAACCATTGCCGTCAGCCTGATGAAAATCGCCAATGACCTGCGCTGGATGAACAGCGGTCCGCTCGCCGGATTGGGCGAGATTGCGCTGCCGGCTCTGCAGCCGGGCAGCAGCATCATGCCGGGCAAGGTGAACCCGGTGATTCCCGAGGCGGCCACCATGGTGGCGGCGCAGGTGATCGGCAACGATGCCACCATCACCATTGCCGGACAGTCGGGCAACTTCCAGCTGAATGTGATGCTGCCGGTGATCGCCTACAACCTGCTCGAGAGCATCCGCCTGCTGGCCAACATCTGGCGGGCGCTGGCGGACAGCGCCATCGCCGGTTTCACGGTGAACGAGGAGCGGCTGGCGCAGGCCCTCGACCGTAATCCCATCCTCGTGACGGCGCTCAACCCCGTCATCGGCTATGAGCTCGGCGCCTCCATCGCCAAGAAGGCCTACGCGCAGGGCAAGCCCATCCGCGAGGTGGCCGAGAAGGAGACTTCGCTGTCGCGCGATGAGCTTGCGAAGCTGCTCGACCCCACGGAGCTGACGCGCGGCGGCATCAAGGGTGGCACAAGCGGGGGAGGATGACCGAGCTCGACTGGGGTCAGCGCATCCGGCAATGCCTGGCGGGCACGCAGCCCAATCACGCCGAGGGCATGTTGCTGCTGCCCGGCCTCACGGCCGAGCAAAGCCGTGCCTATCGGGGCTTTTTTCCCGCGCAGCCCACACCCGCCGCGGTGCTGATTCCCATCGTGGAGCGCGAAGAGGCGCTGACGGTGCTGCTGACGCAGCGCGCCACGCAGCTCAAAAATCACGCCGGCCAGATCAGCTTTCCGGGCGGACGCATCGAGCCTGCGGATGAGGGACCGCGCGCCGCCGCGCTGCGCGAGGCGCAGGAGGAGATTGGGTTGGCGCCGGACTTCGTGTCCGTGGCCGGCTATCTCCCGGATCACATCGTGATCAGCGGCTTTCGCGTCACGCCCGTGGTGGGTTTCGTGCAGCCCGGGTTTGAGCTGCGGCTCGATGCGGTGGAAGTGGCCGGCACATTCGAGGTTCCGCTGTCGCATGTGCTCGACCCTGCCAATCATCGCTCGCGGATACGGGCGCTGCCCGGCGGCGAACGGCAGATCGAGGTCTACGATATTCCCTATGGGGACTACAACATCTGGGGAGCGACGGCCGGAATGATCATGACACTGTATCGGCTGTGCGCGCTCGAGGCCTCGCATGACTAGCGTGCTGGGCGAGGTGCCGCAGGAGCTGCCCGCGCTATCGCGCGCCACACGCATCAGCGAGAACGCCGCCGCGGTGGGCTTTGACTGGACCTCCATCGCGGACATCCGCGCCAAAATCGCCGAGGAGCTCGCGGAGCTGGATGCGGCGCTGGCCGATTCCGGACACACCGCATCGGCCCATGTTGTCGAGGAATTCGGCGATCTGCTGGTAGCGCTGGTCAATCTAAGCCGGCACCTCAAGATCGATGCGGAGGGCGCCCTCAAGGCCGCCAGCACCAAGTTCGAGCGGCGCTTCCGTCACATGGAGGCGCTGGCCGCCGCGCAGGGCAAGGCGCTCGAGAGCCTTTCCGCGGCGCAGTGGGACGCGCTGTGGCGCGAGGCGAAACGCGCAGGGGTCTAGATTCAGTCAGTATTCATTGACGCCTCGCTATCGTTGCCCCCAAGCCGCAAATGCAATCCCGCAGCTTGCGGCCGAAGGCGAGGCAAATATGTTGAACCCCACAAAGATCGCACTGCTGGCCACCGGCCTGACGCTCGGCACTCCAGCCGCATTCGCCGATCATGCCCGCTGGGAGGGGTATCGCGAAGCCGGCCCTGAGTACGACTACGCTCGCGTGGTGGACGTGGACCCCATCTACCGGGACGTGCGGATCACCGTGCCACGCCAGGAATGCTTCAACGAGACCCGATACGAGGAAGTGCCCGACCGGCGCTACGGGCCGCACCCTTCAGCCGGCTCCATGATCCTGGGTGGCATTATCGGCGCCGCCATCGGCAACCAGATCGGCAGCGGCGATGGACGCCGTGCGGCCACCGTGGCCGGAGCGCTGATCGGCACCGCGCTGGGACACGATGCCGCCGAGCGCCGCGCGGCTGACGATCGCTATGCCAGCGTCGATCCCCAGGATCGCCCCCTACGTTCCTACGAAGAACAGCGCTGCAGCACCCGTTACGAGGACCGCTATGAAAAGCACCTCGACGGCTACCGGGTCACCTATCTCTACGATGGCCACCGTCATACCACCCAGCTCCCGTACGACCCCGGTGAGCGCGTGCGGGTGCGGGTGGACGTGCTGCCCGAAGACTGAGTGGGCATTGATGCGTTACGCTTGCCCCCATGATATTGAGACGCCCCATCGCCCTGCTGCTTGTCCTGCTGGCCCTTGGCATGGCCGGTGTGCCCGCCGCAGCCCGTCCTCAAGATGACGATCGTCCGCGCCAGGAGAGAAACGAGCGGCCCAAGCCCCGGTTCTCCCTGGACCAGGCCATCGCCCGGGCGCAGAAGGAGTACAAGGCACGCGTGGTACGCGCCGAGTCCCGTCAGGAGGGTGAGCGGCTCTTTTACGTGCTGCGCCTGCTCAATGATTCCGGTCGGGTCTGGACAGTCAGGGTAGACGCCGCCACCGGCGGCATGCAGTAGCCCATGCGTGCCCTGGTCGTCGAAGACGAAGCCGCCCTGCGCGAGGCGCTGCGCGCGGATCTGGCCAGGGCCGGATTCACCGTAGACGTGGCGGCCGACGGCGAGCAGGGCCTGTTCGCCGGCAGCGAGTATCCCATTGATGTGGCCATCATCGACCTCGGATTACCCAAAATCCCCGGCATGGACCTCATCCGCAAATTGCGCGCCGCGGGCAAGACCTATCCCATCCTGGTCCTGACCGCGCGCGACCGGTGGCAGGACAAGGTCGAGGGTCTGGGGGCGGGCGCGGACGACTATGTCTCCAAGCCCTTTCACTTCGAGGAGGTCCACGCGCGGCTGCAGGCCCTGCTGCGCCGCAACAGCGGCTGGACCACACCCAAATTGATCTGCCCGCCCATCGTGCTAGACACCCGAGCCCAGACAGTGACTTTGAAAGACAAGCCGGTGGAGCTGACAAAGAACGAGTTCCGCATCCTCGAGCATCTGATGCTGCGGGCCGGGGAGGTGATCTCCAAGACGGAGATCAGCGACCGGCTCTATGAGGAAGACCGCGAGGCCGAGAGCAATGTCATCGAGGTGGTGATCGGACATTTGCGTCGCAAGCTCGATCCTGACGGAGCGCTCGAGCCGATCGAGACCCTGCGCGGCCGAGGCTATCGCTTCGCGCTGGCGCGTCAGACCTGACGGCGCAATGGCCGGACATTCTCTCAGCCGGCGGCTGCTGATCTCGATCTCCATACCGCTGGTCGTTTTCTTTGGTGTGACGATTGCGGTGCTGGACGGCAGCTTCCGCGATCTGTCCGAGCGCTCGCTGCAGGCCCTGCTCGATGCGCAGATGATGGCCCTGATCGCCGCGGCGGACCCCGAGCCCGACGGCTCGGTGATTCCCCAGCCCCGCAGTCTCGAATCGCGCCTGTCCAATCCCGGCTCCGGGCTCTACGCGCAGATCCGCGATACCGGCCTCGACACCACCTGGCGCTCCAAGTCCACCGCCGGCACCTTCATCGACTTCGGGCCCGAGCTCCCCGCCGGCGCGCGCCGCGATACGCGCATTGTGCTTCATGGAAGGGAAGTGGCGATCGAAAGCCGCGGCATTGCCTTCGAAGACGAGGAGCGGCGGGCCCACAATCTGACGTTCAGTGTCGCAGCGAGCCTCGCGCCCTACGAGGCGCAGCTGTGGAATTTCCGCAAACGCCTGTTCGGCTGGTTTTTGGGACTGACCGTATTGCTGCTAGCGGCGCTTGCGGGTTTGTTGCGCTGGGTGCTGACGCCGGTGCGGCGCATGGAGCGGGAGATTCATGAGGTGGAGGAGGGCGCTCTGCAAGCCCTGGGCGAGAGCTATCCCCGCGAGCTCGCCGGCGTCGCCCACAATCTCAACACTTTGCTGAGCGGAGAGCGCAGACGAGTCGCACGCTACCGCGATACCCTGGGCAATCTGGCGCACAGTTTGAAAACGCCATTGGCGGTGATTCGCTCGGCGTTATGGGCCGCGACGCCGGACCCGGCCGCTATCGGTGCCGAGGTCGACCGCATGGCGAGCATCGTCGAGCACCAGCTCAAACGTGCCGCGGCGTCGGGCGGTGCGCTGATAGGACAGGCGCCAGTGGATGTCGCACCGGTCGCGGCGGAGCTGCGCGCGGCATTGATGAAGGTCTACGCTGGCAAGGATCTTTTAATTGACCTTGAGATCGCGCCGGACGCGCGATTTGCCGGTGACCGCGGCGATCTGATGGAGCTGCTGGGCAATCTGCTCGACAACGCCTGCAAGTGGTGCCGCAGCCGAGTGTGGCTCACGGCAGCAATGGTGTCTGGCACACCATCGCGCGAGCGGTTGCAGCTTACGGTTGAGGATGATGGGTCGGGTATTTCAGAAGGAGACCGCAGCCGCGTTTTGGAGCGCGGTACGCGTGCGGACGAGAGCGTTGAGGGTCATGGGCTAGGACTCGCGATGGTGCGCGATACGGTCGAGCTCTATGGCGGTAGGTTGGCGCTGGATCGATCGGCGCAGGGGGGAGCACGTCTTACAGTGCTTCTTCCTTAAGGCTAGTCGGCCATGCCATGCACCGCCTCGAGCCGTTTTCGCGCCGAGAAAGGCAAGCGCCGTCTGCAGGGCCTTATCCAGCTCGTTTAATTTGGCATAGCTGAGCTCGCTGCAGTGTCAGCCAGTCTGATGTAGGATATGAGCCCATTGAACTGGTCGTTACAAGGACCGAGCAGTCATGTCCACGAAATCAACCATTGTCTATGGACCCAACTTCCATTTCTACCACGAGCTGATGGATGACGACCATGTCTACCTGCAGCTGGAAACCACGCAGTTCGAGGCAGGCTATGGACGCGTGACGGTTCCCATCCCGATTCATATCTGGGAAACCATCCGCCACCTGGGCGGCGCACGGCTCGATCTCGCTGATAAAACCGACCAGGATCTGCTGAGAATCGTTGAATCCGAAGTCGATCAGCGTATTCAGCAATATCAGGAAGATCTACGCCAGCATCCCGATCGCCCGAGTTTCATGCGTATTGCGGGCGCGCTGGCATATGGCATGGCAGATGATTCCCGTGAGAGTCAGATAGAGCAGGGAATGGAATACCATCGCAGGGAACGTAAGCACCAGCAGGAAATACAGACGGCGATTGCGAGCTTGCGGGACGGGATTTCTACTCGAACTTAATCCCCTGCGCCAGCGGCAACTCCCGGCTCCAGTTGATAGTGTTCGTCTGCCGGCGCATATAAGCCTTCCACGCATCCGACCCTGACTCGCGCCCACCGCCCGTATCCTTCTCGCCGCCGAACGCACCCCCAATCTCCGCGCCCGACGTCCCCAGGTTCACATTGGCGATGCCGCAATCGCTGCCCACCGCCGACAGGAAGGTCTCGGCATTCTGCAGCCGGTCCGTGAACAGGGCGGAGGAGAGCCCATGATGCGAGGCATTCTGCGCCTCGATGGCCTCGCTCAGCGAATTCACCGGAATCAGGTACAGGATGGGCGCGAAGGTCTCGGTCTGCACGATGTCCATGTCGTTACGCCCCCGCACGATGGCCGGCTCTACGTAGTTGCCCGGCCGATCGAGCGGCTTGCCGCCGTAGAGCAGCTCCGCGCCGGCGGCCCGAGCCTTCTCGAGGGCCGCCTTGTACTGATTTACCGCCCCTGCATCGATCAGCGGACCCATCAGCGTGCCGCTCTCCAGCGGATCACCGATGCGCACCTGCTTGTAGGCGTGTACCAGCCGCTCCTCAAATTCCTTCATGCGCGCCGTGTGCACGAACACCCGTCGCGTCGTGGTGCAACGCTGCCCGGCCGTTCCCACGGATCCAAACACCACCGCCGGCACCGCCAAATCGAGATTGGCGGTCTCATCGATGATCACGGCATTGTTGCCGCCGAGCTCGAGCAAGCTCTTGCCGAGGCGCGCCGCGACGCGTTCGCCGACTTTGCGCCCTACGGCCGTGGAGCCCGTGAAGGACACCAGCGCCACGCGGCGGTCGTCCACGAATTTTGTCGCAAGCGTCGTCCCCGCATCGATGAACATCTGGAAGATGGGCGGCAGCTTGTTCGCCTGCATGACGCGGTTGCAGAGGTGCTGCACCGCAATCGCGGTGAGCGGCGTCTTCGGTGAGGGCTTCCACACCGAGACATTGCCGCCGATGGCCGCGAGCATGGAGTTCCACGCCCACACCGCCACCGGGAAATTGAACGCGGAGATGATGCCCACCACGCCCAGCGGATGCCATTGCTCGTACATCCGGTGCTGCGCGCGCTCGGAGTGCATGGTGAGGCCGTACAGCATGCGCGACTGGCCCACCGCGAAGTCGGCAATATCGATCATCTCCTGAACTTCGCCTAAGCCCTCAGGCAAAATCTTGCCGTTTTCGAGCGACACCAGGGTACCGAGGTCCTGCTTGTGCTTGCGCAGCTCCTCGCCCAAAAGGCGCACTGCCTCACCGCGCTTGGGCGCGGGCACCTTGGCCCACTCCTTCGCGGCTGCCACGGCGGAGGTCATCACGCGCTCGTAATCCTCCGCTGTGGCACCCCGCACCTGTGCGATGAGCTCACCGTTCGCCGGATTGCGCACGTCAATGATCGCCCCCTTGCCCTTGGCAGTCGACCATCCGCCGGCCGCCTCGGCATCGCGAATTCGCTCGCGGGTACGCTCGAATTGTTTCTCGACGGCTTCGAGCGTGGGTGTCAGCGGGCCGGACCAGGAACCGGCATTGACGGGCTCGAGCCCCAAACGCCCGAGCAATGTCTTGACGTCCGCTGCGTTCATCAGGCCACCCCTTTCAGTTTGCGCTGCTGCCCCGCCTTGCCCGATACCACCGCATCCGAGGAGATGTCCTTGGTGCCGCCCGGGGCGTAATAGCGGCCGAAGCGGTTGGCGAGGATGGCCGGCAGGCTGAATTGCTCCTGCGCCACGAAGCCATTGAATCTTCCCGGCTCCGCCAGCACCAGATCGACCACCGCGGTGATCCCTGCGGCCGTGGTCACCTGAATGGCCGACCACAGCCGGCCTGCGATCACCTGCGGATACACCTTGTTGACGTAGTTCTCCTCGCGCAGCTGGCCGTCCTGCGTGCCGGTGACGGCGGCATAGACAATGACCACATCCTGCAGGGTCTGCGGCACCGCGTTCTCGAGGATGCGCTTGAGCGTCGGGCGGTCCTGATTGAGCTTGAGATCGTTCATCAGCAGGCGCACGTTCTCGCAGTGGCCCGGATAGCGGATGGTCTTGTAGTTCATCGACTCGCATTTGGCGCCATGCGTCTCCGCGAGCGACCCCAGTCCCCCCGAGGTATTGAAGGCCTCATACAGCGTGCCGTCGATCTCGATCTCTTCCAGCCCCTCGAGCGGCGCTACTTCCACTTCACGTCCGTCGACGAGCGCCTGGCAGGGATTGCCATACTCGTTGATCAGTCCGTCGGTGGACCAGGTAAGCGAATACTTGAGCACGTTGTTAGGATGCTGGGGCAGGGCGCCCACGCGCAGCTTCACCGTGCGCAGATTGTCGAAATGCGTGATCAGCTCGTTGGCCGCGATGCTGATGAATCCCGGCGCCAGGCCGCACTGCGGCACGAAGGCCCGGTCTGCGCCTGCCGCGATCTTGCGCACCGCGCGAGTCACCTCGACATCTTCGGTCAAGTCGAAATAGTGCATGCCGTTGCGGCGGGCGGCCTCGGCCACCTGCACGTTGCAGTAGTACGGCAGCCCGGAAATCACTGCATCGACAGGGTTTTCCTTGAGGTGTTGCGCCAGTGCCGCCGCATCCGTGGCATCAACCTTGAACCCGGCAAGGCTCGCCGAGCCGTGCGCCATCGCCACCGCCAGGGCAGCCGCACCATCGACATCGCCGAGGTTTACCTTGTAAGCTCCTGATTCTGCTAGTAATCCAGAGATTAACGCACCGATTTTACCGGCGCCTAATATTAATACGCGGTGCATAACATTCCTTGAGTGGCGCCGAGCATTCTGCATCGGCGGAAATCCGCACACCACCCCCGCAAAATTCCCTCGCGTGCTGTAGCATCCACGACCTTATGCGATCTCCGCAGACAACCCCCTGGCATCCGGCCGCCTGGCAGTCTAAAACCGCGCAGCAGCAGCCGAAGTACGCGGACAACACCGCCCTCGAACGCGTGGTCGCCGATCTCGCGCGCCTGCCGCCGATCGTGGTTTCCTGGGAGGTGGATGCGCTCATGGAGCGCCTGGCGGCCGCGCAGCGCGGCCAGGCCTTCCTGCTGCAGGGCGGTGATTGTGCGGAGACCTTCGCCGAGTGCGAGTCCGACAAGATCGCCAGGCAGCTTAAGATCCTGTTGCAGATGAGCCTGGTGCTGCTGCAGGGGTTCAAAAAGCCCATTATCCGTGTCGGACGCATGGCCGGTCAGTACGCCAAGCCGCGCTCGGCGGACACCGAGACTCGCGATGGCGTGGCTCTGCCCAGCTACCGCGGCGATCTGGTGAATCGTCCCGATTTCACGCTGGCCGCGCGCACGCCCGACCCTGAGCTGCTGCTGCGCGGCTACGAGCGCGCCGCGCTCACGCTCAATTTTGTCCGCGCGCTGGTCGCCGGCGGCTTCGCCGACCTGCACCATCCGGAATACTGGGACCTCGATTTCGTCAAACACTCGCCGCTCGCGAACACCTATCACCGGATCGCGGGCTCGATCGCCGATGCCCTGGATTTCTTCGAAGGGATCAGCGGTCGCGCGGTGCACGAGAGCATGCACGCGGAGTTCTATGCCAGCCACGAAGGGCTGCATCTGTTCTATGAGCAGGCGCAGACACGCTTCATTCCCCGTCAGCAGCGCTGGTACAACCTGTCCACGCACATGCCCTGGATCGGGATGCGCACGGCGCAACTCGATGGCGCGCATGTCGAGTACTTCCGGGGCATCTCCAACCCGATAGCGGTCAAGGTCGGCAGCGCGATGGACGATGCGTGGCTGCAGGGGCTCGTCAGCGTGCTCAACCCGCAGAACCAGCCCGGACGCCTGACTTTCATTCACCGCTTCGGCGCCAAGGACATCGACAAGTCCCTGCCGCGCGCCATCGAGGCGGTGCGCCGCACGGGCCAAACCGTGCTGTGGGTGTGCGATCCGATGCATGGCAACACCGAGACCAGCACCGGCGGCTACAAGACACGCCGTTTCGACAACATTTTGCGCGAGCTCGATCTGGCCTTTCAGATACACGCCGAGATGGGCTCACACCTGGGCGGCGTACACATCGAGCTCACCGGCGACGACGTCACCGAATGTACCGGTGGCGCGCGCGGCCTGACCGACGCGGATTTGCAACGCGCTTATCGGTCCACGGTCGATCCGCGGCTCAACGCGGAGCAGGCCCTCGAGCTCGCCATGCGGATCGCCGATTTGAACACCAGCATGAAGGCCAAGCGTCAGGGCGGTTGATCAGCTGTCGCGCCCGCTCTGCGCCGCGGTGGCGCGCACCAGATCGATGAAGCGCTGCGCGGTCGCCGAGTTGCCGCCCCGCCGATAAGCCAGAATCAACGGCGCTCTCAAGGCGGCGTGGGCGGTGAGCCGCCGATAGATGATGCCGTCCATCTGCAGGCGCCGCAGCGAGGCAGGCACGATGGACACACCCAGGCCAGCGGCCACGAGATTCAACGTCGAGATGATGCGCGGCGCTTCCTGGGAGACGCTGGGCGTGAAGCCGCAGCCCCGGCAGGCGCTGACGATAGTGTCGTACAGGCCGGGAGCGCCGGGACGCTTGTACAGAATGAAGCTCTCGTGGGCCAGCCGGGCCAGCGGTAGCGGCGCATCCAAGCCTCGCTTGCCGGAGCCGGCCGCCAATGAATGCCCGGCCGGCAGCGCCACCAGCATCTCCTCCTCGAGCAGCGGCGTAACGGTGAGATCGACGACATCGGCGACGGGCGAGCGGATGAACGCGGCGTCGATCTCCTCATCGTGCAGTCCTTCGACCATCTCGCTGCTACCGCTTTCGGTGAGCACCAGCGTGACCCGGGGAGCCATCTCACGAAAGGCGCGGATGGCGCGTGGGACAAGAGGATGGAAGGGCGCGGAGCTCGTGAAACCGATCACCAGCCGACCTTCCTCACCCCGCGCGGTGCGCCGGGCGCTGGCGGAAGCCCGTTCGACCTCCTCGAGGATGGCCCGAGCGCGCTCGAGAAACAGAGCCCCGGCCTCCGTCAGCTCCACCCCTCGCGGCTTGCGGCGCAACAACTGGACCGCGAGCTCCCGCTCCAGCGCCTTGATCTGCAGGCTCAAGGGCGGCTGCTGGATGCCCAGCCGCTCGGCCGCGCGGGTGATGTGGCCTTCCTCCGCGACCGCGATGAAATACCGGAGATGGCGTAGCTCCATGTGCCATATTTATCAAATATCGATCCTGAACTCAGCATATATTTTACCCGCAGCCCGGAAACCGCTAACGTGTGACCCGGTGTGATGCAGGTGACGGACAGCCTCAATTGAAGGGAACACGAAATCCATGGCAACCGATCCGGCAAGCCCCTCGGCAGGCATCTCAGTTCGCGGCGCGGTCAAACCGGCGTACGAGGCTATCCTCACCGCCGAAGCATTGCAGTTCATCGCCGGGCTGACCCGGCGTTTCGGCGATCGCATCCGGGCATTGCTGGCGGCGCGCGAGGCGCGGCAGGCCAGGCTCGATGCCGGCGAGCTGCCGGACTTTCTGCCCGAGACACGCCACATCCGCGAATCGGACTGGCGCGTCGCTGCGATTCCGCAGGACCTTTGGGATCGCCGCGTCGAGATCACCGGTCCCACCGACCGCAAGATGATCATCAATGCGCTCAACTCCGGCGCCAAGGTGTTCATGGCCGACTGCGAGGATTCGCTGTCGCCCACCTGGGACAATGTGGTGAGCGGCCAGCAAAATCTCCGTGACGCCGTGCGCCGCACCATCGAGCTGGTGAGCGATGCGGGTAAGGTCTATCGTCTCAATCGGCAGACCGCGGTGCTGATCGTGCGGCCGCGCGGCTGGCACCTGCTCGAGAAGCATCTGACCGTCGACGGCCAGCCGGTGCCGGGCGCATTCGTGGATTTCGGGCTCTATGTGTTCCACAACGCGGCGGAGCTGTTGCAGCGCGGCAGCGGACCTTATTTCTATCTGCCCAAGCTTGAGAGCCATCACGAGGCGCGCTTGTGGGCCGAGGTGTTCGACTTCTCCGAGCAGCAGCTGCGCCTGCCTCACGGCAGCATCAAATGCACGGTGCTCATCGAGACGATTCTCGCCGCCTTCGAGATGGATGAGATCCTCCATGAGCTCAAGGACCACATCGTCGGATTGAACTGCGGGCGTTGGGATTACATCTTCAGCTTCATCAAGAAATTCGCCCGCCGGCCCGAGTTTGTGCTGCCGGATCGCCAGCAGGTGACGATGACCACGCACTTCCTGCGCTCGTACTCGCTCTTGTGCATCAAAACCTGCCACCGCCGCGGTGCCTTCGCGATGGGCGGCATGGCCGCGCAGATTCCGATCAAGAACGACCCGGTCGCCAACGAGCAGGCCCTGGCCAAAGTCCGCGCCGACAAGGAGCGCGAGGCCGCCGATGGCCACGACGGCACTTGGGTGGCGCACCCGGGCCTGGTGCCGGTGGCGCGCGAAGTGTTCGATCGGCTGATGCAGTCTCCCAATCAGGTCGGCAAACAGCGCAAGGAGACGATCACCGCGCAGGACCTTCTCACCGTGCCCAAAGGGGAGATCACCGAGGCGGGCTTGCGCAACAACGTCAGCGTGAGCCTGCAATACCTGGCCGCCTGGCTCGACGGCAACGGCTGCGTGCCCATCAACAATCTGATGGAGGATGCCGCCACCGCCGAGATCTCCCGCGCGCAGATCTGGCAGTGGATCCATCATCCCAACGGTGTGCTGAGCGACGGGCGGCGGGTGACCGCGGAGCTTTTCCGCGCGCTCCTGCAAGAAGAGCTGCAGCGCCTGCAAGACGCCGGCCGCCCCTCGCTCGACACCGCCGCGCGCCTGCTCGGAGAGATCACTCTGACACCCGAATTCTCGTCCTTCCTGACCCTCAACGCCTATCAACGACTGTCCTGACAGGAGCTTAAGTCCTTCCATGATCCGCACGGCACAAGACCTCGCGAAAGACTGGCAAACAAACCCACGTTGGCAAGGCGTACAGCGCGCTTACCGGCCCGAGGAGGTGCTGCGGCTGCGCGGCACCGTGCACATCGAGCACAGCCTCGCGCGGCTCGGCGCTGTGAAGCTTTGGCGCTACGTCAATGAGAAGCCCTTCGTCAACGCGCTCGGCGCCCTGACCGGCAATCAGGCCATGCAGCAGGTGAAGGCCGGGCTCGACGCCATCTATCTTTCCGGCTGGCAGGTGGCGGGCGACGCCAATCTCGCCGGCCAGATGTACCCGGACCAGTCGCTCTATCCGGCCGACTCGGTTCCCGCGGTCGTCAGACGTATCAACAGCACTCTGAAACGCGCGGATGAGATCCACCACGCCGAAGGCAATGACACCGTCGACTGGTTCAAGCCCATCGTGGCGGATGCCGAGGCGGGATTCGGCGGGGTGCTGAATGCCTTCGAGCTCATGAAGCAGATGATCGAGGCGGGCGCGGCCGGCGTGCATTTCGAGGATCAGCTGTCCTCGGCGAAAAAGTGCGGCCACATGGGCGGCAAAGTGCTGGTGCCGACACAGGAGGCGATCAACAAGCTCGTAGCCGCGCGCCTCGCGGCGGATGTCTGCGATGTGCCCACCGTGCTCGTGGCGCGCACCGATGCCGAGTCAGCCAGTCTCCTCACCGCGGATGTCGACGAGCGGGACGCGCCCTTCATCGTCTCCAGGGAACGCACCGCCGAGGGTTTCTTCCGGGTCAAGCAGGGTCTCGATGCAGCGATCGCCCGTGGCATCGCCTATGCGCCCTACGCGGATCTGATCTGGTGCGAGACCGGGCACCCGGATATCGCGGAAGCCAAATACTTTGCCGAAGGCGTGCACAAGCACTTTCCGGGGAAGCTCCTGGCCTACAACTGCTCGCCGTCCTTCAACTGGAAGAAGAAGCTCGACGATGCCACGATCGCGAAATTCCAGCGCGAGCTCGGCGCCATGGGCTACAAGTTCCAGTTCATCACGCTGGCCGGCTTCCACGCCCTCAACTACTCGATGTTCCAGCTGGCACGCGGCTACAAGGAATCGCAGATGTCGGCATACGTGGCGCTGCAGCAGCAGGAGTTCGCCGCCGAAAGCGTGGGCTACAGCGCCACCAAGCACCAGCGTGAGGTGGGGGCCGGATACTTCGATGATGTGACGCAGGTCATAACCGGCGGCACTTCTTCGATCACGGCGCTCAAGGGCTCGACCGAGGAGGCGCAATTCGCCGCGCAGAAGCATTAAACTGCGCGGATGCAGTATCAGCACATCAAAGTTCCGGCGGACGGCCAGCCGATCGCCATCAACCGGGACACCTCGATCGCGGTTCCCGACCGTCCCATCATCCCGTACATAGAGGGCGATGGCATCGGGATCGATGTCACTCCGGTAATGCTCAAGGTCGTCGACGCCGCGGTGAACAAAGCCTACAGAGCCAAGCGCCGCATCGCCTGGATGGAGATCTACAGCGGCGAGAAGGCCAACAAGCTCTACGGCCAATGGTTTCCCGATGAGACACTGCAGGCCCTGCGCGACTTCGTCGTCTCGATCAAAGGACCGCTCGGCACGCCCATTGGCGGCGGCATCCGCTCGCTCAATGTCGCAATGCGCCAAAGCCTGGACCTTTATGCCTGCGTGCGTCCCATCCGCTACTTCCCCGGCGTCTCAAGCCCCATGCAGGATGCCAGCCTGACCGACATGGTGGTGTTCCGCGAGAACACCGAGGATATCTATGCCGGCATCGAATGGCCCGCCGCCTCGGCCGAGGTGCAAAAGCTCATCGTGTTCCTGCAGAAGGAGATGGGCGTGACCGGCATCCGCTTCCCTGCCAGCTCCGGCATCGGCATCAAGCCGGTGTCGAAGGAGGGCAGCCAGCGCCTGATCAGGAAGGCCATCCAGTACGCTATCGACAACGATCGCGTCTCGGTGACCCTGGTGCACAAGGGCAATATCATGAAGTTCACGGAGGGAGCCTTCCGTAACTGGGGCTACCAGCTAGCCAAGGAGGAGTTCGGCGCCCATGAGATCGGCTCGGGTCCCTGGCTGGTGTTCAAGAACCCCAGGTCGGGCAAGGATATCGTGATCAAGGATGTGATCGCGGACAATTTCCTGCAACAGGTGCTGTTGCGCCCCGAAGAGTACGACGTGATCGCCACGCTCAACCTCAACGGCGATTACATCTCCGATGCGCTGGCCGCGCAGGTGGGCGGCATCGGCATTGCGCCGGGCGGCAATATCGGCGACGGGCTGGCGGTGTTCGAGGCCACGCACGGTACGGCGCCGGGGTTTGCCGGCAAGGATCGCGTCAATCCGGGATCGCTGATCCTGTCGGCGGAGATGATGCTGCGGTATCTCGGCTGGAACGAGGCCGCGGATCTCATTCAGAAGGGGATGGCCAATACCATTGCGAACAAGGAGCTGACCTACGATCTGGCGCGCCTGCGTGAGGCCATCCGCCAACCGAAGCGCGAGCTCGCGGCGAAGAAGAATGTAGAAGAGGATCTGCAGCGACTTATTCCCGGCGCCACCCTGATGAGCACATCAGGCTTCGGGGAGGCGGTCATCCGGCACATGGATGACTGAGATCTATGATGCGGACTGCACCCGCTGTCCGCGTCTCGCCGCGTTCCTGGCCGAGACGCACCGGCGCTATCCGGAGTACTGGTCGCGTCCAGTCGCACCTTTTGGAGTCAAGAACCCGCGCATCCTGATTGTGGGACTGGCACCGGGGCTGCACGGCGCCAACCGCACGGGGCGGCCGTTCACGGGTGATTTCGCCGGCATTCTGCTCTATGAGACGCTGCATGAGTTGGGGCTGGCCACCGCGGCCACTTCGGTGTCGGCCGACGATCCCTTGAGACTGCGCCACGCGCGCATCAGCAACGCGGTCAAGTGCGTGCCACCCCAGAACAAGCCGCTGCCGGATGAGATCCGCCGCTGCAATCGGTATCTGCAGGCCGAGCTTGAGCAGTTGAAGAGCACGCGGGTGGTCGTAGCGTTGGGACGCATCGCGCACGAGGCCACGCTCATGGCGCTCGATCTGAAACGCTCGGCATTTCCGTTCGGGCATGGAGCGGAGCACCGGCTCGATGACCGCCGCACGCTGATCGACTCGTATCATTGCAGCCGCTACAACACGCAGACACGGCGGCTGACGGCGGCGATGTTCAGACAGGTGATCGGGCGAGCATGCACTTTAGCTAAATTGCACATGAGATCGAGCGCTTGAAAGGCTAGCAAGCTCCGCCACGCACGCTGCTGAGGGTCACAGCAACGCAATATCCCTCTCCGCGAGGAACAGCAGAAATTCCGTGTCTTTCAGCAGAGCGCTTTCTCCTATCGCGCGGAATCGTTTTGCCGCGCGCACCAGGGCAGGCCTACCCCACACGGCAATACAGAAATGCTTGCTGTCAAGTCTCGAGCGATACCGCAGGCCATCGATCTGGGCACTATGACTTGCGAGAGCTTGAGACCATCGACGCGTGATGGAGTAGTCAGCGAGAAAGGTGCCGCCGTCGGCGCCGATCGCCCGCAGCGCTTCGGGATCCGTAACGTCGAGCACTCGTAACGGCGGGTCTATTGTGAAGCGGACCCAGCGGCGCACCGACAGTAAGTGCAGAGGCAGAGCCTTTTGATCCTGGGCCTGATCGTTGAGTCCATCACCAAAGCATTCCCAAAATCCGGTGAGCTTACTGTCGGCCAGGTAGAGCGTCGGGTGGAACGCGTCGCTGAAGCGCGTATCGCTGTGGGCCTGCCAGTGAAGCGGTGGCTGTGAACTCGGGGCGCAGCGATAATACACGCCTCCCGCGCGCGTGGTCGGCAGTTGCCGTTCGGCAAGGTCGGAAGGAGGCAACCGCGGCGCGCCGCGAGTCACGTGTGCGTGGAGCCTGGGGTCGCTGCCGCAGGATCGCCCGCCTCGTCTGCGATTCGATAAGCATATTCAAGCAGGTCGGTGATGATGTTCCGGTCATCACCCTCGGCGAGCAAGTCGAGGTAGCAGCGATTTTCGAGATGTTTCCTTGGAACAGCGAGGAAATGGGCCGCACCGAGACCGTTGCCGAGAACCGCCAGAAGTTTCGGCACCCACTCGCGGACTTCGCCTTCCTTGAACTGAAATAGAGGAAAGCGATCCGCATTCCGGCCGGCGAGTCGCAAAGCGAGCAGGTGATTCTGGACTTTCGCCTTGTGCACTCCCGATTTAGACATCCCAATTTGCAGCATGACTTCCTGGACCCCGATGGAGGGCTCGAGTTTGACAAGCCAGGATGCCGCCTGTTGGTGGCCCCGTGCCTGCAAGGCGCTCACCAGCAGCTGTGGACTCAGCTTTGCGGGATGATGACTGGCAAAGCGCAGTGCTGCCTTGAGAAGGGAAGCAGGCGAGGGCTTGAGCCGCGAGAAAAGCGACTCAAGCAGCGCTTCGTCCGCGGACTCGTGAACAGGAAGTGGAGCGATGAAGGATGACATGAGAATTTATAGTAGACGAATCGTCCACTTAAATCAAGTAGCGTCCACCACGGGCAGTTGCTCGATTCCCTCACACCGGCAGAACCGTCGTGTACTTCATCTCCCTCACGATGAGCGTGGAGCGGTAGTTGGTCACTCCCGGCAGCTTCGCCACTCTGTCGAAGAGAAAGCGCTGATATTCCTCCACGTCGCGCGCCACGACCGTCAACTGATAATCCCACTCCCCCAGCACGATCACGCACTCCACGACTTCCGGCGCGGCAGCCACTGCCGCGGCAAAGGCATCAAGCACGGTGCGGGTCTGGGAGGCCAGCCGCAAGTCCACCCTCATCCTGACGCCGAGGCCAATGCTGCGTGGATCGAGCAGGGCGGCGTAACGGCGGATCACACCGGCTTTCTCGAGAGCCCGCACGCGCCGCAGCGTCGGCGCGGGGCTCAAGGCCACCCGCTCGGCGAGGATATCGTTCCGCAAGGCCCCGTCTTCCTGCAGCTCGCGCAGGATCCGGCGGTCGACGGCGTCTAATTTCTGTATGGACACGGGCTTTTCTGCTCTGAGCAATTGGATTGCTAAACATCCTATACGGATCGCCGGAATTAGCAATCCGTCACCCGAGGTGGCCTGTTATATTGCTGGATCGACATCGATAGTGATATTGGAATTCGTATCGGCCCCATGAGCCCAGCCGCTGAAATCATTCCGTTCGTCACCGCGCAGCCGGCAACCCAACCGCAGGACTGCGACCCCGAGGAGACCCGGGAGTGGCTCGAGTCGCTCGAGGCCATGATTCAACATCTGGGCCCCGCGCGCGCCGCCTATGTGCTGAAGCAGCTGGAATCCCGCGCCCAACAACTGGGAGTGGCAGCCCACGCGCCGCCGTACTCCGCTTATCAGAATACGATTCCGCTCGAGCAGCAGACAGCGCATCCGGGCGATGTGGCGCTCGAGGAGCGCATCACCGCCATCATCCGCTGGAATGCACTCGCCATGGTGGTGCGGGCGAACCAGGCTTACGGCGAATTGGGCGGCCATATCGCAAGCTACGCTTCGGCGGCCGAGATCTTCGAGATCGGCTTCAATCATTTCTTCCGCGCGGACGGAACGGGGCAGGGGGGCGACCTCGTCTTCTTCCAACCGCACTCCGCCCCGGGGGTTTATGCGCGCGCCTTTCTCGAAGGGCGCCTGTCCGAGGAACAGCTCGCCAACTACCGCCGGGAGGTGGGCGGGCAGGGCCTATGCTCGTACTGTCATCCCTGGCTGATGCCACAGTTCTGGCAATTTCCCACGGGCTCGATGGGCTTAGGACCCCTCAATGCGATCTACCAGGCCCGCTTCATGCGCTATCTGGCGCACCGCAAGCTTGAAGCTACCGGCGAGCGGCATGTCTGGGGTGTCTTCGGCGATGGGGAGATGGACGAGCCCGAGTCCGTGGCCGCGCTGACTCTCGCCGCGCGCGAGAGACTCGACAATCTCACCTTTGTCATCAACTGCAACTTGCAGCGACTCGATGGACCCGTGCGCGGCAATGGCCAGATCATCCAGGAGCTGGAGGCTCTGTTCACCGGTGCCGGCTGGAACGTGATCAAAGTGCTGTGGGGTTCGGACTGGGACCCCTTGTTCGCCCGCGATCGTGATCACGCGCTGCTGCGGCGCTTCGCCAGCACCGTGGACGGCCAATACCAGACCCTGGGGGCGAACGACGGCGCGTACAACCAGGCGCACTTCTTCGACCTCGACCCCGAGCTGCATACTCTGGTGGCTCACATGTCGCATCGGGAGATCGATGCGCTCAAGCGCGGCGGCCATGACTTTCGCAAGCTGTACGCCGCCTTCGCCGCGGCTCGCGACCATCGCGGCCAGCCGACGGTGATTCTGGCGAAGACCAAGAAAGGCTACGGCATGGGACGGGCCGGCGAGTCGCGCATGACCGCCCATCAGGAGAAGAAGCTCGATGTGGAGGCTTTGCTGGCATTTCGCGATCGCTTCAACTTGCCGCTCATCGATGAGGAGGTCGCGCAGCTGCGCTTCCTGCGCCCGGCGGATGACAGCCGTGAGATGGTTTACTTGAAGAAACGGCGGGCAACCCTGGGCGGCCATCTACCGGCACGACGTCCCGAAGCCCCGCCCCTGCCCGTACCCGCACTCGAAAGCTACGCGAGCTTTGCGCTCGCCGCCGAGGGCAAGGCCATGTCGACCACCATGGCGGTGGTGCGGCTCCTGACGAATCTGTTGCGTGACAAGACCCTGGGACCGCGCATCGTGCCCATCGTGGCCGATGAGGCCCGCACCTTCGGCATGGCCAGTCTCTTCAAGCAGATCGGCATCTATTCCCCGGAAGGACAGCTCTACGAGCCCGAGGATGCCAGCTCCCTGCTGGCCTATCGAGAGTCGCAGCAAGGACAGCTCCTGGAGGAGGGCATCACGGAAGCCGGTGCGTTATCCTCATGGACCGCGGCTGCGACGGCTTACAGCGTGCATGGGATGCCCATGCTGCCCTTCTATATCTACTACTCTATGTTCGGGTTCCAGCGCGTCGGGGATTTGATCTGGGCCGCGGCCGATCAGCGTGCGCGCGGATTTCTGCTCGGCGCCACCGCCGGTCGGACGACCTTGGGCGGGGAGGGGCTGCAGCACCAGGATGGTGCCAGTCATGTGATCGCCGCCACCGTTCCCAATTGCCGCGCGTACGACCCGGCCTTTGCCTGCGAGCTCGCAGTCATTCTCGATCATGGCATGCGGCGGATGCTGGAGCAGGGTGTTGACGAGTTCTACTACATCACGGTGATGAACGAGAACTATCCGCAACCCTCACTGCCGGCGGATGCGGCGGCCGGAATCGTCAGGGGACTGTATCGCTTGAGCGCACCGGCCGGTTCACAGGCCTCACTGCGTTTATTGGGTTCCGGCGCCATTCTGCGTGAAATCATCGCGGCGGGCGAGCTGCTACTTCAGGACTGGCAAATCGCGGCGGAGGTGTGGAGTGCGACGAGTTTTACCGAGCTCGCCCGCGAGGCGCGCGAGACCGAACGGTGGAATCGCCTGCATCCGAACGAGCCTCCGCGGTGCAGCTACGTCGCGGAATGCTTGGGCGGCCAGACCCCGATCGTCGCGGCAACCGACTATGTCTGCGCCTATCCGCAATCCATCGCCCCTTATCTCAAGGCGGGTTTCATCGCTTTGGGCACGGACGGTTTCGGCCGCAGCGATACGCGCGCGGCGCTGCGCGGCTTTTTCGAGGTCGACCGGCATCACATCGTGCTGGCGGCGCTGCAATCGCTGGCGAAGGAAGGTGCGGTGCCGACGCAGTGGCTGGCACGCGCCATTGAGCGTTACTCGATCGATCCGGGCGCAGCACCGAGCTGGTTGACCTAGACGCTCAGGCCATCACCCCTGCGGCGCACACTCCACCACAAACCGCATCATCTCCGTCGCCTCGCGAGTGAGGTAGAAATCCACCATCTTCGTATTGAACTGCTGCGCCCGCGCCGCCGGAATGCTGATCGCGTCGATGCCATGCGACATCAGAACCCCGTTCATCATGAAGCGCGAGGTTCTTTTGTTGCCGTCGAAAAAGAACTGCTGCAGCGCGCCGAAGAGAAAGAACGCGATGCCGCGCTCCAGAGGATTCACCACTTCCCCATCGAGTGATTGCAGACCGGTGCTGAAAATCCCGTTCAGCCGCGCACCGCCCGGATCCGTGGCAGGCGGCGTGTACCGTTTGCCCTCGCCGAGCGCGACCTCGGGGGTAAATTGAGTTTCCTTTCCCTCGCCTCGGAAATGCCCCCACTCGAGCGCCTCGTTGCGCGCCACAATCCCGTGCAGCTCGCAGAACGTCGCCTTGTTCAGGGCGAATTCACCGGCCTTCACCAGGCTCAGCAACCGCTTCGAGCTCTCGGCCAGGTTGGCGATCTGCTCCTGATCGGAGAGCTTGCGTCCGCCCACCGTCACACCTTCGAGCAGCGTCTTGACCTCGGGGAAGGTGAAGGGATTGCCCTCGAGCACCCCCGCATCCCAAACATACTCGGGCAGCATGCGATGCATGCGAAACACCGCCCGCTCCACGGAAACGCGGGGTGCGTCCAAAAAGCCGGCGCCGCGAGTCCAGCGAAAGCCCAGGGCATCGAAGAGATTCATGACGAACGCATTCTAGCCGAGCGGCGCGGTAATATCCGGTCGCCCTATGAAAGATCCTGCATTCGACCCCAAATCCTTCGTCGCCACCCTCCCCAAGCGCCCCGGCGTCTACCGCATGCTGGGCGCCGGCGGCGAGATCCTCTACGTGGGCAAGGCCCGTAGCCTCAAAGACCGCGTCGGCAGCTACTTCAACCCCAGCCGCGTCGACCCCAAGATCCACGCCCTCGTCAGCCAGATCGCCGGCATCGAAGTCACCGTCACCAACTCCGACACCGAGGCGCTGCTGCTCGAGTACAACCTCATCAAGGAGCACCGGCCACGCTTCAATGTCACGCTGCGCGATGACAAGAGCTTTCCCTACATCTATCTCTGCGACACCCACGAGTTCCCGCGGCTGTCCTTCTATCGCGGACCGCGCAACCCGCCGGGCCGTTACTTCGGACCCTTCCCCAATGCCTACGCCGTCAAAGACAGCCTGCACGAGCTGCAGAAGCTGTTCCGCATCCGCAACTGCCGCGACACCTTCTTCGCCAACCGCAGCCGCCCCTGCCTGCAGCACCAGATCGGACGGTGCTCGGCGCCCTGTGTGGGCCTCATCTCGCGCGAGGACTACGCGCAGGACATGGAGTCGGCGGTCAAGGTGCTGGAGGGCGCCGGGTATGAAGTGACCGCGCACCTTCAGGCGCGCATGGAAGAAGCCTCGGGCAAGCTCGAGTTCGAGCGTGCCGCGCGCATTCGCGATCAGCTCGCCGCCTTGAAGCGCATCCAAGCCCAGCAGGTGGTGCTAGCCGAGGGCGAGCGCGACGTGGATGTGTTCGCCCTCATCGGTAGCCCCGGCGAATACTCCATCAGCGCCATGCTCATCCGTGGCGGCCGCAACCTCGGCACCACCAGCTACTTTCCGCGCGCGGCGCTGAGCGAGCCTGCCGAAGCTCTCGTGTCCTTCGTCATGCAGTACTACGCCACGCAGGAGCCGCCATCCGAGGTGCTGGTCAACCACAAGCTTGAGGATGCCGAGGCGCTGTCCCAGGCGCTCGAGATCCGTGCCGGGCGCAAGGTCGAGGTGAAGCACCCCGTGCGCGGCATGGGCGTGCGCTGGGTGGAGCTGGCTCAGGAGAACGCCACCCAGGCGTTGCGCATGCGCCTGGCGCAGAAGCAGGGCATTGAGGAAATGCTGGCCGCGCTCGCCGCTGCGCTCGACCTGCCCGAGATCCCCGCGCGCATCGAGTGTTTCGACATCAGCCACACGGGTGGGGAAGGCACCGTCGCCTCCTGCGTGGTGTTCGGGCCCGAGGGCCCGCTCAAAAAAGAGTATCGCCGCTTCAATATCACCGACGTCACCTCGGGGGACGACTACGCTGCTCTGCGCCAAGCGCTCAAGCGCCGCTATACCCGCGTGCGCGAAGGAGAGGTGCCCACGCCCGACCTGCTACTCATTGATGGAGGTCTCGGTCAGATCAACCAGGTGCACGATGCGCTGGCGGAGCTCGGCTTCGACACCATCACGCTGGTAGGGGTGGCCAAGGGGCCCGACCGCAAGCCCGGGCAAGAGCGGCTGTTCATTTACGGCGCGGCGGCGCCGCGCGCGCTCGAGCCCCATTCCCCCGCTTCGCGCCTGGTGCAGCGCATCCGCGACGAAGCGCATCGCTTCGCCATCACCGGACATCGTCGCAAGCGGGCCCGGCGCTACAACGAGTCGGTGCTCGAGACCGTCCCCGGCCTGGGACCGGCCCGGCGTCGCGCGCTCCTCACCCATTTCGGCGGACTGCAGGGCGTAATGCGCGCCGGCATCGCGGACCTGGCACAGGTGGCCGGAGTCGGCGCAGCCCTCGCGCGAAACATCTATGATCACCTCCACCCTGGAAGCTGAAGCGCACGATGCTCTGGACCGTACCGAATATCCTCACCTGGATCCGCATCGCCGCGATCCCGCTGATCATTCTGCTCTTCTATATGCCGTATCCCTGGTCCGATCCCGCGGCGGGCCTGCTGTTCGCGGCCGCCGGCATCACCGATTCCCTCGACGGCTACCTGGCGCGGCGTCTCGGGCAGACCTCGCGCCTGGGAGCCTTTCTCGACCCCGTGGCCGACAAGCTGGTGGTGGCCGTGGCGCTGGTGCTGCTCCTGAGCAAGGGGGTGCCCTCGATGTTCGGCCTCACCCCGAATCATTCCCGCATGTTGGTGGCGGTTACGGCCATCGTGATCATCGGACGCGAGATCGCCATCTCGGCCCTGCGCGAGTGGATGGCCGAGATCGGTGCTCGGCGCAAGGTGGCCGTCTCGCGCTTGGGCAAGTACAAGACCACTCTGCAGATCGTCGGACTTTCCATGATGCTGTACCGTTCAAACCTGGTGGGCGCACCGACTTACGCTCTCGGCATGCTCCTGACCATCGTTGCAGCGGCCCTGACGCTGGTGTCGATGGTGGTGTATCTCAAGGCGGCGTGGCCGGAATTGCGCCGGTAATGAGAAATAGGGCACAAGTCTCTGTTTTTTAACGAAAAAAGTGTTTGGAGCGGGAAACGAGGCTCGAACTCGCGACCTCAACCTTGGCAAGGTTGCGCTCTACCAACTGAGCTATTCCCGCAATGCGAACCGAAGCGCGCGGAATTGTAGAGACCGCCCCCGCGAAGTCAACTGGAATCAAGAGTCGTCATCTCGGCCGCTTATCAATCACGCGACGGGCCTTGCCCATCAGCGTACGTTCGATCGATTCGGGGGCGCCCACGCTCACCGTGGTATTGACGCCGATCAACGTTTTGATGCGCTGCTGCAGCGAGTGCGCGATCGCCGCGCGGTCGGCCGACGCCTGCTCTTGCAGCAGCTCGCACAGCACCTGCATCTCATCGAGCGCGCCTTGGCGCGTGACGACCAGCTGGTACTGCCCCGACACCGATCCGTGCTGCAGGATCAGCTCTTCGATCTGCGTCGGGAACACGTTGACACCACGGATGATCAACATGTCGTCGCTGCGGCCGACGATCTTGCCCATGCGGCGCATGCTGCGTGCGGTGGGTGGCAGTAGGCGCGTCAGATCGCGCGTGCGGTAGCGGATGACGGGTAGCGCTTGCTTGGTCAGCGTGGTGAAGACGAGCTCGCCCTCTTCGGTGCCTTTGACCGGGTCGTAGGGCAGCACGACGCCAGTCTCAGCATCGATGATCTCGGGGTAGAAATGGTCTTCCCAGATCACCGGGCCGTCCTTGGCCTCGATGCACTCGTTGGCAACGCCTGGGCCCATCACTTCGCTCAAGCCGTAGATGTCGACCGCGTCGATGCCGGCGCGCACCTCGATGTCGTGGCGCATCGCCTCGGTCCACGGCTCGGCGCCGAAGATGCCGACCTTGATACTCATCGTGCGCGGATCGATGCCCTGGCGCCGAAACTCTTCGATGATCACCTGCATGTAGCTCGGTGTGACCATGATGATATCGGGCTCGAAGTCGCGGATCAGCTGCACCTGCTTCTCTGTCTGGCCACCCGACATCGGGATCACAGTGCAACCCAGGCGCTCGGCGCCGTAGTGCGCGCCCAGACCACCGGTGAACAGACCGTAGCCGTAGGCGATGTGCACGGTGTCGCCGGCACGCCCGCCCGAGGCACGGATCGAACGCGCGACGAGGTCGGCCCAGTTGTCGATGTCGTGCTGCGTGTAACCCACCACTGTGGGTTTGCCGGTGGTGCCCGATGAGGCGTGGACGCGCACGACTTTTTCGCGCGGCACCGCAAACATGCCGAACGGATAGTTATCACGCAGGTCCTTCTTGCCGGTTAACGGAAACTTCGCCAGATCCGCGAGCAACTTCAGATCACCCGGGTGCACGCCCTTGGCGTCGAACGCCTTGCGATAGTGCGGCACGTTTTCATACGCATGCTGCACGGTCCAGCGCAGGCGTTGCAACTGCAGCGCCTGCAACTCGTCGCGGCTGGCAGTCTCGATCGGCTCGAGTTCGCCGGGTTTGGGTTGCTTCACAGGCATGAATAGCGCGTAGCGACGAGCGCTCTCTCTGAGTCCCCCGCCATCCCCTTTTTGTCACTTGCCAATGGAGATCCTATGCGATTGCCATATCGTTCCAACTAGTACAGAATTCCTAGATACTCGCGGCGCGGTGGCCGAGTGGTCAGGCAGAGGTCTGCAAAACCTCCCACGTGGGTTCGATTCCCGCCCGCGCCTCCATCCTCATCCTTTAATTCACCGTCAGACTGGCCGTCCCTGCGGTACTCGTGCGCAGATCCATGGCTGTCGGATACCACTGCCGCGCCAGCGTGCCCGCAGGATCGCCCGAGCGCCACACCCGCACCGACAGATAGTAAAGCGCCGCGGGCAGGCCATCGATCCGCACCGTACCTGGTGAACTCTGCGTCAGCGCCGTATCGAGCGCCACCGTGCCCACCACCGCGCCATCGTGGCTGACGATGAGATCGCCGCGGTCGTACTTGCCGGCCGTGGCAGCCGTAACGGTGGCCAGCACCGAGCGGCCCACGCTGGCCGCAGGCAGCGACAGCGTCGGTACGAGTACATCCGCCGTGGTGGCAGGAGTCACCACCGTAATCCCAAACAACCCATCGGCGAAAAACGGCGCCGACCCCGCGACGCGATAGCTGCCGCTGCCTTCCTGGGGCGTCGCCGCTGCCAGCGTGATGGTTGCGCCATCCGACTGGAAAGTCCCGACATCGACAGTGGCTTTGGAGAGCGACGGGTCATTCGTCAGCCCGCGATTGAAGGGATCGACCGGGGCCGCCTCGATGAGGTACGGCACCTCAGACGATCCGGGCAGCGTTTGATAGAAACCCACCAACGCATCGGCGGGCAGGGCAGGGGAACCCGCGGGCACACTCACCGAATACGAATCGGCCGCTCGAGGCGCCAGCGTACCGATCGACACCGGCGTCGCGCTCGATGGATCGCCGGCCTCGACCGTCACACCCTTGACGATAATCGTGGCGATCGCCGGGCCATGAATGACGAGATCGTAGCTCGAGGGGGTATTGGAATCCGTCGCCAGCGGATACAGCTCAAAGCTGCCGTCCGCGCTCACCGGCGCGCTATTGACGATGAAGTGCCGCGTGCCGTCCGCGCTCAGCGACTCGGCGCTGACCTGAATGTCCACACGGTCGTTGGCGGCGGTGATTCCCGAAAGGCCCGACAGAGTCAATTGTCCGCGGATGGCGCCGGCATCCGTCAAATTGTAGGCGGAAGCATGCGCACTCAACAGAACGCCGAGCTGCGTGTCATAGGTGAAGAGCGCCAGATCGCGCGCACCGTCGAGCTTCAAGACAATGGGGATGTTGGTCGTGGAGCTCGAATCACCGCTCGAGAGCTTGCCCGTGATGCTGATCGAGGTTTGAATGCCGATGCCCTTGTCCGGATTCAACAGCTCCAGAGGCAGCTGGTGCAGCGTGCCATCGCCGTCGACGTAGTCCGCCTCGGCGTTGTAGAGCGCGCCGGCCGTTTTCGCCGAGTCGGCGAGCGCCGCCGAGGAATCCACCGGCAGCAGCCGCACCTGTGAGTAGGTGCCGGCGGCGAGCTTGAGATTGGTGGCGATCTGCGCCAGCGAGGCGTTGGAGCTCGTGGCGAGATCGAAGGTGACTGGCGTATCGAGAGCAAACTTCACCCAGCTGGTGTCATCCGGCCCCGCGGTGGAGCTGGTGTTGAACCACAGACCCTGCAGAGTGAGATAGACATGGGAGTACTGCGCCGGGGCGTTGCCCGTGACCGATACCGTGGTGCGCGAGGTACAGCCTGCGAGTGCGGCGCAGACCGACAGCAGCAGGATACTCAGCGTTCGAGCCATCGAATGTCCTCATCCGTTCTTGACCCGGGCGGGAGAATACGCGTTTTACGGAACGCGCACGATCCTGACGCAGGCCGGCGACGTATCCGGTAGATTTGGTGCCCGGGACCGGAATCGAACCGGTATGGGGTTGCCCCCGAGGGATTTTCTTACCCGCTACAGCTTTCGCTGCTGCGCGCAACCGCGCATTTGGAGTCTGGACTTTCTCTTTGCCATGGCGCTCGCGCTTTAGGCAGGGGCCGTCAAGTCTCTACACTTTCCGCGCCGCTTGAAAGCGGCGCGGCTTAGCTCGGGATTGCAGCCGCCATTACGCGATGCTGTTTCCCCGAATTTGACCCCATTCACTTCAGACGTTTCCGCTCCTGAGTGCTCAAATTGCTTTAAGTCCCTTGCGTCTACCAATTTCGCCACCCGGGCAGGAGGCGACGATATTCTACAGCAGATCAAGGACTTCAGGGTGCAAGGCTGGACAGCCACGACCGATTGCACTAAATGCCATTCCACGAATATGAAAAAGCATCGCTACACCTTGGAGTCTCTCGCTGAAGTCATTCGAACATCCACTTCAATGAGACAAGTCCTGGAGCGGTTCGGACGGGCGCCCTATGGCGGCAATTACGATGTTCTGCGACAGGCCATCAAGCGTCTACAGATCGATACGTCACATTTCATTGGCCGCGGATGGAGGCGTGGCAGAACTTTTGCCCCTAAAAGACCAGTCGACGAATACCTTGGAAACGGCATACGCATACAGTCCTTCAGGCTGAAGAATCGACTGCTTCGCGCCGGAAGACTCGTCAGACAGTGCGCCTCGTGCAATCTGACCGTTTGGCGCGGCGTGCCGATCCCGCTGGAACTGGATCACATCAATGGAAATAACCGCGATAATCGCTTGGAGAATCTGCGCTTGCTGTGCCCCAACTGTCATGCCCTCACTCCCACCTATCGGAGCAGGCGCAGACCGCATAGCCCCGCTGCGACTGCCGACAGGGATGCCGCATAACTTGGTGGACGTCTCAATCGGTGGCGCCAACCCCCTGAATTTGCGAGACTTGCACCGGTTGAACGGCTGAGGGGTCATCTTGGAGTCGAGCCTGCAAGGCGAATGTCTGCACCTGTGGCGCGGCGAGCGGCATGTGCTGCACGGCGTGGATTTCAAGCTGCGCCAGGGGGAGGTGCTGCAGGTAACGGGGGCGAACGGCACAGGAAAGACCAGCCTGCTGCGCACACTCTGCGGCCTGGCGCAGCCGGAGGAGGGCCGGGTGCTCTGGAACGGCACCGACGTCAAACGGGATTTGCCGGCCTATCACGGCTCGCTCGCCTACATCGGCCACGAGGCGCCGCTCAAGGCCGATCTCACCGCACGCGAAAACCTGCGCTACTGGGCGGGCGTCCGTCGCCGCGTGACTCGCAATGATCTCGACACTGCACTGCAAAAAGCCGGAGGCGAGGGCTGGGACGAGCGGCCTGTGAGAACCTTGTCTGCAGGACAGCGCCGACGCGTGGCGCTCGCCGGCTTGAGCCTGCTGGGCGCAATACTGTGGATACTCGATGAACCGACCACCAACCTCGATGCGGAAGGCCGCGAACTGGTGGCCCGAATGATTGACGAGCATATCGGCCGCGGCGGGCTTGTAGTCGCCGCGGTGCATCACGAGCTGTTTCCCGATTCCGCGGGCTCGCGGCGGATCGAGCTCACTTGAATACCGCGCCCGCACCTGCCTCGGCCCTCGACGCCGCGCAGCTCATCCTGCAGCGCGATCTCATCCTCGCCTTCCGCAAGCGCGGGCAGATCGCCCAGCCGCTGGCCTTCTTCGCCATCGTCGTCACGCTCTTTCCGCTGGCCGTATCGCCTGAGCTCGCGCGGCTGCGCGAGGTGGCCCCGGCCGCGCTGTGGATTGGCGCGCTGCTGGCCTCGCTCCTCGCACTCGAGTTCCTGTTCCGCGACGATGCGCAGGACGGCACCCTCGAGCAGTACGCGCTCTGCGGCCACTCGCTCACCTGGCTGCTGTTTGCGAAAACGGCCGCGCACTGGCTGATGACCGGACTGCCGCTCGCGCTGATTGCGCCGCTTGCGGGGCTGGCGCTGGGCGTACCGCCCGGCAGCGGGAGCGGCATCGTCGCCGCCGTGACGCTCGGCACGCTCTCCTTAAGCCTGCTCGGCGCTATCGGCGCCGCGCTCACCCTGGGCGTGAAGCGGGGCGGGGTGCTTCTCACCCTGCTCACGCTGCCGCTCGCTCTGCCCATTCTGATTTTTGGGGCGCGCGCCACGGAACTGGCGATCCGGGGTGCGGATTTCGCCGCGCCGCTGTATCTTCTGGCGGCATTCGCCGTGCTCGGCGTGACGCTTGCACCGCTTGCGGCGGCCGCAGCCGTCCGGATCAATCTCGAGTAAGCCCATGGCCTTCACCTGGTTTCACAAATTGGGATCGCCGCCTTACGCCTACGCGCTCGCGGCGCGTCTCACGCCGTGGTTCGGGTGGACGGCGGCGCTGCTCATTGCCGCGGGCCTCTACGGCGGCCTAGTGCTGGCGCCGCCCGACTACCAGCAGCGCGAGGCCTTTCGCATCATCTACGTCCATGCCCCCAGCGCCTGGATGTCGCTGATGATTTATTCGACCCTGGCGATCTCGGCCGCGGTCGGGCTCATCTGGCGCATCAAGGTCTGCCATGCCATTGCCGCAAGCTGCGCGCCCATCGGCGCCTCGTTCGCCGTGGCGGCGCTCGCCACCGGCTCGCTTTGGGGCAAGCCTATGTGGGGCACGTACTGGGAATGGGATCCGCGCCTGACCTCGGAGCTCATTCTGTTGTTTCTGTACCTAGGGTACATGGCGCTGCGCTCTGCCATCGACGAAGTGGTGCGCGCCGACCGTGCCAGCGCCGTGCTGGCCATCGTCGGCATCGTCAACGTTCCCATCATCCATTACTCCGTCGAATGGTGGCATTCGCTGCACCAGACCGCCACCGTCATGAAGCTCGCGAAGCCGGCGATGCCGCCCGCCATGCTCATTCCACTCCTGATGATGCTGCTCGGCTTCACGCTGATGTTCTTCGCGCTGCTTCTGGTGCGGCTGCGCGCCGAGATCCTACGCCGCGAGCGCTCCGCCCGCTGGATCCGCGAGGCGCTGCCCGCATGATGGAATTCCTGCGCATGGGCGGCTATGCCGCCTACGTCTGGCCCGCGTATGGCATCACCTTCGCCATTGTGATTCTCAATATCGTGCGGGCCCGCCGCGCGCTCGCGCAAGCCCAGAAAGAGGCCCGCCGCCGACTCGCCGTGGACAGCCGGCCATGACCCCGCGCCGCAGAAGGCTGGTGCTGGTGATCGGCATCCTGGTCGGGGTGAGCATTGCCGGCGCGCTGGCCTTGAGCGCCTTCCGCCAGAACGTGATGTTCTTCTTCGATCCCTCGCAAGTCGCCGCAGGCGCCGCACCCGCCGGCGAGCGGTTCCGCCTCGGCGGCATGGTGCAAAAGGGCAGCGTGCAGCGTACGCCGGGCAGCCTCGAAGTGCGTTTCACGGTCACGGATTTCAAGCACGACGTGCCGGTCAAATACAAAGGCGTGCTGCCGGATTTGTTCCGCGAAGGGCAGGGTGTCATCGCCCACGGCCATATCGACGGTAGCGGCACCTTCGTCGCGGAGGAGGTCCTGGCGAAGCACGATGAGAAGTACATGCCGCCCAAAATCCAGCAATCCCTGAAACCGGGAGCCACATGATCCCCGAGCTCGGCCACTTCGCGCTGATCCTGGCGCTGCTGCTCGCGGCCCTGCAGGCCTTCTTCGGCATTGTCGGGCCGCAGCTCTCCCGCGAGCGCTGGGCCGCAGCGGTGATTCCCGCCGTGGCGGGACAGTTCGTGATGGTCATGACCGCCATGGGCTGCCTGGCCTATGCATTCGCGAGCTTCGATTTCTCGGTGCGCTATGTGGCGGACAACTCCAACTCCGCGCTGCCGCTCATCTATCGCATCGCCGCCATCTGGGGCGCGCACGAGGGCTCGCTGCTGCTATGGATCTTTTTGCTCGCCTGCTGGACGCTCGCGGTGGCGATCGCCGCACGGCGCATGCCACCGCAGTTTGCCGCGCGGGTGCTGGGTGTGCTCGGACTCATCAGTTTTGGCTTTCTGCTCTTCACCCTCGTCACCTCCAATCCCTTCCTGCGCCTCGAGCCCGCGGCGCCCGACGGCCACGATCTTAACCCGCTGCTGCAGGACCCGGGTCTCGCCATCCATCCGCCCATGCTGTACACGGGCTATGTCGGCTTCGCGGTGGCCTTCGCCTTTGCCGGCGCGGCCATGCTGGCGGGCAAAATGGATCCGTCCTGGGCGCGCCAAACCCGTCCCTGGGCCACTGCCGCCTGGGCCTTTTTGACTTGTGGCATTGCGCTCGGCAGCTGGTGGTCGTATTACGAGCTGGGATGGGGCGGATACTGGTTCTGGGATCCGGTGGAGAATGCCTCCTTCATGCCGTGGCTGGTCGGAACCGCATTGATCCATTCCCTGGCCGTCACCGACAAGCGCGGGCTTTTCAAAAGCTGGACGCTGCTGCTGGCGATTCTGGCGTTCTCCTTGAGCCTGCTGGGGACTTTCCTGGTGCGCTCCGGCGTGCTGGTCTCGGTGCATTCCTTCGCCGCCGATCCGGCGCGCGGCATCTTCATCCTGGCGTTTTTGATTCTAGTCATCGGCGGCGCGCTGAGTCTGTATGCCTGGCGCGCGCCGGGCCTGAAATCCCAGGCAGGCTTTGAGCTCAGCGCGCGGGAATCCTTTCTCCTCTTCAACAACATATTGCTGGTGATCGCCGCGGCCACGGTGTTCGGCGGCACCATGGCGCCGCTGATCGCCGATGCGCTGGGACTGCCGACACTCTCGGTGGGTCCTCCGTACTTCAACCCCAGCTTCCTGCTGCCCATTCTGCCGCTGCTGCTGCTCGCCGCCGTCGGCATGCATGCGGGCTGGAAGCGCGGGCGCTTGAGCGAAAAGAAGCGCGCGCTCTTCAGCACTGCGCTCATCGCCGCCGCTGGCGCACTGGCCATCGCGTTTGGCCTCTTCGCACCCGCCAGCGCGCTCACCCCGGTAGGCCTGACGCTGGGCATCTGGATCGTGCTGTCCTCGCTCATCGATCCCCTGGACCGCTGGCGCCGTCATTTGAGCCTTCCGCGCGGCGTGCTGGGCATGACCGTCGCCCATATCGGGCTTGGCGTCTTCGTGATCGCCTTGAGCACCGTGCAGTCCTTCACCCTCGAGCGCGATGCCGCGCTGGCGCGCGGACAGAGCACGCAGTTGGGCGCATATGAGTTCCGTTTCGAGGACTTGGGACCCGTCGAAGGCCCCAACTACGATGGCGTGCGCGGCGATATCGCCGTGCAGCGCAACGGCCGGCCGCTCATCATGCTGCATCCTGAGAAGCGCCGTTACTGGGTGCAGGGCTCGGTCATGACCGAGGCAGCCATCCACAGCCACTTCGGCACCGATGTGTTTGTCGCGCTGGGCGAGGACCTGGGAGCAGGGCGCTGGAGCCTGCGATTCCAAGTACGGCCGCTGGTTGATTTCCTGTGGATCGGCGCCTTCATCATGGCGCTGGGCGGGGCGCTCGCAGCCTCCGACCGGCGCTACCGTACGGTCAAAAGCACCGCCGCGCTACCTGCGGGCGCCGCCGGAGAGCCGGCCGCTTGAGCAAATTTCTCCTACCGCTGGCGGTTTTCGCGCTGCTGGCCACCGTGCTCGCCATCGGCATCAAGCATTCCCCGGACAAAGGCACCATCCGCTCGCCGCTGATCGGACATCCCGCGCCGGCCTTTGCGCTGGCGACACTGGACGATGCGCAGCGCGTGGTGCGCTCGCAGGAGCTGCGTGGCCATCCCTACCTCTTGAACGTCTGGGGCACCTGGTGCTACGCCTGTCGCGCCGAGCACCGGATGCTGCTGCAGATACAGCGCGCGGCGCTGGCGCCGCTCATCGGCATTGACTGGAAGGACGACGATGCACAGGCGCAAGCCTATCTCGCCAAGTCCGGCAACCCCTACAGCGTGGTACTGGTCGATCGCGACAGCCGCGCCGCTATCGACTGGGGCGTGTACGGCGCCCCGGAGACCTTCCTCGTCAACGCCGCGGGCACCGTGACCTACAAGCACGTGGGTGAGCTCACACGCGAAGTCTGGGAGCATCAGTTCGTCCCGCGCCTACGACAGGGCACGGCGGCAGGGCGATGATGCGTGTTGGTCTCGCGACGGTGGCCTTATGGTGTGCGGCGGCAACGGCGCTCGCCATCGATCCCACGGAACTGCCCGATCCCACTCTCCAGGCACGTTACTCGGCGCTGACTCATGAGCTGCGCTGCGTGCAATGCCAGAACCAGTCGATCGCGGACTCCCCGGTGGGACTGGCCTCGGATCTGCGTGCGCAAGTGCGCGAGCAGCTGCTGGCCGGCAAGTCCGATGAGGAGGTGCGCGACTACATGGTGGCACGCTACGGTGAGTTCATCCTGTTCCGGCCCCGCTACTCGCTGCGCAATGCGTGGCTGTGGCTCCTGCCGCTCGCGCTGCTACTGATCGGCGCGGTTGCCGCGCTACGCATCCTGCGCCAGCGCGCGCAGCTCCTCGCCGTGGATGACTCGACGGTCGGTGAGGCCTCGCCTCTCGATAAGAATGGGCCCGCATGACCGGGCCCTTCATCCTGCTGGCCGTGGCGCTCACGGCCATCGCTGTGGGACTGATTGTCATACCACTGGTGAGAGACGGCGCCGCGCCACGCGCGCCCTGGGCCGCACTGGCCGGCAGCGCGGTACTGGCGATCGGCGCCGCGACGCTCTACGCATACTTGAGCAACTGGTCGTGGCGTCCACCCGCGCCGCCTGCGACGCCGCAGGAGATGGTGAGCCAGCTCGCGCGACGTCTCGCGCAGCATCCCGATGACTTGCAGGGTTGGCTGATGCTAGGTCGTTCTTACACGGTGCTCGAGGAATTCGCACTGGCGGCGCGCGCCTACCAGCACGCCGATCGCCTCGCGGCGGGAAAAAACATCGACGCGCTCACGGGGCTCGGCGAGGCGCTGGTGCTGCAGAGCGAGACGGCGCTTGATGAGCGGGCAGGGCGCCTGTTCGAGCAGGCCCTGAGCCTGGATCCTCATTCGGGCAAGGCGCTCTTCTACACCGCCGCTGCGGCACTGCGGCGCGGCGACCTCACCCTGGCCCGCACCCGCTTCGCCACTCTCTTAAGCCTCGATCCGCCCGCCAGTGTCAAACCGATCCTGCAGGCGCAGATCGACGCCATCGACGCGAAGCTCGCTAAATCCTCACCCCCTCGCTGAGCGCATGCAAACGGGCGTATGATGATTTCCTCGCAGTGCTGTGGCGCGGCGGCATGCCTCTTGCTGCTTGTTACAGTGATCGCTGAAACATGGTGAGGAGGGTAATGATGGCGCACGGAAGAACTCAGGATGGTCGGACGTCGAATCGGGGCTTTGCCTCGATGGATGTGGAACGGCAGCGGCAAATCGCCAGCATGGGCGGCAAGGCTGTACCGGATGCAAAACGCAGTTTCTCGCAGAACCGCCAGCTGGCGGCCGAAGCGGGCCGCAAAGGTGGCCAGAGCGTACCCGGCTCCAAACGCAGCTTCTCCCAGAACCGGGAGCTGGCCGCGGAAGCCGGCCGTAAGGGCGGCCAGAGTGTCCCCGATGAGAAACGCAGCTTCTCGCAGAACCCGGGGCTTGCGGCGGAAGCCGGCCGTAAAGGCGGCCAGGCCAGCCACGGCGCCATCGGTACCGGACAGCCGGGCGAGAAGAGCGGAACGCACTGACAACGACTGGCGAGTGGTCGGACGGCGTATTGCAAAGTTTACCCTTGGGGTAAGTAGAACTTTCAAGGTCTAGCTTCAGTGATTTAACATAATATACATTATGCGAAGTACGGGCGATGGCGGCGGCGCCGATTGCGAGCCCGATTCGGCCTCTTAATCGGTACCATTTTTCCCATCGCTCCGCCGCTGCCCGTTTGTCCCGCGTGACCTGTGTCAGCCTTTTGTAACGCTCAAGGTTCCGCTGATGGCACGGCACCGCACAATGTGCGGATGTCCACGGATTGGCGCCGCCCACCAGCTCGACAACCCCGGCCGCCTGTGGCCGATCCGGGACGCGGCCCCGTTGCGGCTGGAAGCGACGCGGACGTGTGCTACGGGCTCGACGCGGCCACCCTGGCCCGCATCACCGGAACCCACATCGCGACCGTACGGCGCTGGAAGCGCGGTTATCCGATGCCTGAAGCCACCCGGCGGCTCATCGTGCTGATGACCGCCCGAGACCTCGGTGCCTTTGCGCCGGCCTGGGCGGGCTGGCGGATCGATTCGAGCGGCGAGCTGGTCAGTCCCGAAGACTGGCGCTACCAGCCCGGCCATGTTCGCTCTATCGAGTTCCTACACGGCATGATCGCGAGTTACAAATCCGAGGCGCGCGCGGCAGCGGCGCGCCTCGAAAGCTCAAAGCAAGCCGACTGGGTGGAACAGCGCTACGTGCTGCCCGGTGAGATGCGCGAATTGGAGACTTCGACCACGGAAACCGCGCCCCAGCGATCATTTACCCATTCCTGAGCGGTGCCCGCCGGTGCTGGAAACACCGACGAGCACCTAACCACAATCGCCAAGAGAGGACGACTATGGCTACCGAGAATATTACTCACTCATCCCGCGAGACGCTGCGTGTTCTACGCCTGATCGAAAGCGTGCTGCTCATCGTTCACCACGCCCTACGCGCTGAAAATACGCCTGTTTCCGCGTGCGCGGCCGAAGTACTACGCGCCCATGCGTGTCATCCGCTCGGCATCGAACTCGACCGTCTGCTAAAGTTGGCCTGATGAACGTGGACCGCATCAAAGAAGAAATCGGCTGGCTCAAGGTGTATTTCACCCTGTTTTTCGCAGCCGATGGCTCTTTGATTGCTTGGGCGGCGCAGCACTGGGAGGCAGCCGAGCGCATGCGGCTGCTGTGCTCCGGCGGCGCCGCCCTTATCATGACGGCCATCCTTGCCTTTACCAACCGCCGGGTGTACAAACTCCTGGACCAATTGGAGAAACAGCCATGTGGCTCGCCTTGATCCCGCTGGGTATCTTCCTGATCGGCGCCGTCATTATGACCGCCGAAATCCATTCGCACGACCCCAAATAGCGCTAGCCTTTCTGGCGCGCTCGGCCCCTCCGTCTTTTAAGCTTAACCTTCGCCGGGGCCCTGGGTGTCTCCGGCTGCTTTTCTTTGCGCTCGACCTCGGCAGCTAAAATAGCGGCTTGCGCCGATGGACTGTAAAGACTCATGCGTATCGCTCCAATTTATCGATGCGCGCGTGTGCGCGCCTAATTTCTGACCAATGCCACTTCAGCTCCACGCGCACCGCCGCGTAGGCGCCGCCGGCCGCGAAGATCGGCGACGCCAGCACCGCGACGACTTGCAGCCACTCAGGCATGCGGGTTGAGCTTCGCCGCCCATCGCGCCACGAAGCCGAAAAAAGTACCAAGGACCGAGGCCGCAACTGGCGCCGGGACGCCATAGCGGCGCTCTATTTCCGTCGCTCCCCAGGAAATGACCGCGGCACCCGTGCCGCCGGCCGTGATACCTACCGCCGTCGCACGCCCAACGTTACGCGGCTTTTGACTGTCAGCCATACCTTATCCTCCCGTTCTCAAAATCACGTTGCCGATGCGGCCCCAAAGACTGTCTGTGTTTTTTGCGCCTTCGTTCAACACATCGCCATCTGATTGCAAGCCCTTGTTAGGGTCATAGTCCGCGTGCGTCGCATCGTAGAGCCACCCGCCAAGCGCTTCGCCGATACTCTGCAACGCGCCGCCACTCACCTTGTTTGCCGCGGCCGCCACAGTGCCGACGACGCCAGTGTTTTCATACGGCGTGTCTTTTGTGATGGCATTGTTTCCGGTGAGGATACCCCCTACCCCGCTCGCTGCGTCCGTGATCGTTTTGCGACCGAGAAAGTACACAAGGCCAATTATCAGCCCGGCACCGATAGCGAGCTGTACTGGACTCGAGAGCGCCTTGTCCACGTATTTGTTCATGAGTTCACCCACACCGCGATATCTTCCGGCGCATACGGCTGCTCGCCGTTTTCATGGTCGATGATCGCCGCCGCGAGCGCCGGAATGGCAGCCGTTGAAATAATCTGGTCCTGATCTACGCCAACATCGTCGGCGACCGCATCCACGTATGCGCTGGTGTCGTTCTCTACTGGCGGCGCCCATTCATTGATGATCGCGCGCACCGTCTTTTGCCCCTTGCGAAAGCTCGCGCGCAATTCCCCACCAATTGCGCGAACGCCATTCGCCGCCGTGTCAAAAATTCCATAACGACCATCGCGGCCAATCATGCCGCGCCAGCGCTTTTGCGGGTCGTCGATCCACTCAATGTTTCCCGGGTTATTGTTTCGAATGCCGCGCGGAGTCAAGAGAGAACCCACCGTGTCTGCGACTGCCGCAACGGCACCTTGCCCCGTATCTGTACGCGAGAACGCATAGAGCGCGCCAACCGCTCCGAGTCCCGCAAACAGCCAAATAGTGCGACTTTCCACATTTTTCAGCGCGAGTAAGTGAAGGAAATCGCTCCGTTGAACCCTTTGGTTCCCGATGCGGTGAAGCCGGTGTTGCTGTAAAAAGTAGTCGTCGCGCGGTTAAAGGTGATCGTGCCGCTGCCAGCGGTAATTTGCACTGAGCCATAGAAGCCATTCCCGCCGTTGTCGATTAGGACGCCACCCACAGGAATGTCGCGTGAGCCGCTTGATAGCCAAATTGCGGCAGGCAGCCCTGAGATACTGAAGCTCGTAGAATTGCTGGTGCAGCTATTGGGCGAGGATGACCAGACAGACACAACGTTTCCGCTGACGCTGTAATTCATCGTGGCGCTGGGAGATGTCGTGCAGCCGGATAGAGTCGCGCTCCAAGACCCGGTCGTAATATTCGCCGCAGCAATGGCGAAATTTGCACTGAAAATTCCGGTGCTGCGATCTACACTCCATGCGATGGTGCAACCGGATATGTTGTCCGGGCAATACTGCAAGTTGAAGATGCCGTTGTTTGCCTGCATCCCCCACCACCGATTTCCGGCGGACTGATCGTTTTCATTAAAAAAGATGGATGGCGACGCGTCGGCAAGCGAAAATCCTTGCGTCAAGCCGGGGTTATTAGTGAATGTTCCCGTCTCGACGTGGCGAAATGAAGTCAAATCACCGCTGGTCGTCAGCAGCCCTTTGACTGTACCGAGCCCCACAGCGTTCGACCATACATATGCGCCGTCACTGCGGCGCGTGCCTGTGCTCCAATTTGTAACGCCCGCTGGGGTTGCGAGAAAATACGCATCTCCGGCGGTGACGGTCTGCGCGACGACTCCGGTATCACCGCTGCCACCATTGTTTGCGACTATCTTCGAGGTTCCCGATGCGGCAGGCGTGCCAACACTGACGCTTTGAAAGATCGGCCTCGACGGGAAGCCGCCGGTAGTAACCGCATAGGCTGTCGCCGCAATCAGCAGCCCGGACAAAAACAATGCAATTTTTCTCACGCTCACGATTCCTCAAAGACCAGAGCACTGAGCGCGCCGCCGCTGTCATTGCGCACGTCTACGCCATAGGTGGCCTCAAATGTGTAGAGGACGCCAGCTTGCGCTTCCATTAAGTTCTGGCCTCCTGCGGTCTTGCGGAAAAACACAGTGCCGGGACCGATTGCCGCCGACGACGCAAAAGAGATTCCAACCCGGCGACGCGAGAGATTGGCCGGGACGATTGGCGTCTGCGCAGCGTTTGGTACCGCGACGGGCGCGGTATCCGCCAGCGCGCCCGCCGGCAGGCTCTGCACAGTCGGCGAGCCGTTAACGGTGACCGCATTCGCCACGTCAAATAGGCCATCATCCGAGATGATGATTTCAATATTCTGCGCCGCGGCGCTCGAAATCAGCAGCTGCTTCCATCCCTGGCCGTCCGGCAGAGGACCGAATTTTGTGCCAGCGCCGATGCCGAGAAGCTGTACCGGCGCACCGGGATTGCCCTCGGTTGTAATATCCAGCGCGGACGCAGCGGTGCGAATGAAGAAATACCGTCCTGCTGGGAAGCGCACTTTGTCGCCGGCGCCGAGGGTTTGCAGATAATTGCGCGCACTCATGCGAGCACCGCCTTACCGCCGCCCTTGAATAGCGCCGGCAGAACAAACACCGCGGCAAGCGCGGCGAAGGCATACATGGCCACCTTGCCCACCCTGTCATCCGTGCTCGCGCTCGTTTGCTTGGCGAGTTCGCCGAACCCTGCCGCCGCCGCGGTCGTGGCATTCGCACTTGCTTCGATTGAGTCCCGCGCAATGGTCTTGCTGTTGTCTATCAACCCGGACACAAGCCCCGACAGCACATCAAGCGAATTGCTGTTTACATCGGCCACTTGCTGAAGCGCGCTCGTACCGAACGCAAGCGACCCTGCATTAGCCGCTCTCGCATTATCGAGTCCTGCACCGACGATCCCAAACGCACCTTCCGCGATTTTTCCGGCCTCCTTGACAGTCCCCGCATCTACCGATTGATTGACTAGAGAAAGGTCGCCGCCAATATTCTGGAAACCATTGTTTCCCGAGTTATCCGTCTGTTGCGTGGAAGTGGTTGTCTCGTACTGGTTCGTGACCGATGTTTTTGAATTTCCGCCGCCAAAAAGGCCCATACGTCACCGTTTCACAATTGACAGCGCCAGAACGAGCACCAATGCGACACCGGCCGCCGGCAGCACCCACGACGGCATGGCAGGCATACCCGTCTCATCGCTGTAGGCCGTTCCGCCTGCCGCTGGGAAATCACGCGCAGAGCTGGACGCGCTACCCGAGGACTTCGAGCCAAATCCGGCCACGTTGACGACGACAGGACCGGCCGAAACTGGACCGGCCGCCGCGGACGAGCTACCGCCGGCTCCGAGATTGCCGAGACTGCTACCGCCGCTCAAAAGGCCGGCCGCTGCATCCCACAGCGGCATGGCTTACTTCTTTCCGAGCAGGCGAAAGACCAGCACGGCGCCGATCACAAGCCCACCGATGACGAGAACGGGAGCGAGGGCGGAAACCGTGGTCGAAAGGCCATAGGCCGCTTGCCCCACTGCCGAACCCTTGCCATTCGCCGCGCTCGTGTACGGCGTCGGATCGGACACCTGAATCTGAGCGAGCTTGATGCTCTGAGCGACATCAAGCCCTTTCGTCAGGATGTTTTGCAACGCATCTGAAAATGCCATTGTCTGGCCTCCTGTTCGATGCGCCCTTACAGACGATCAAGCGTGCTGTACACGTCCGTGTAGGCGGTGACGATTCCCGCGCCGCTCACCGTGACCAGCCACTGATAAACCGCCTCACGCGCGGCACCGTTGGCAAGCACGGTGCGCGTCGGCTGCGCATCGCTCTGGTGCCCATCGAGCAGTGCATCATAGACAAACATGTTTGTCTGATTCGTGTGCCCGTAGAGCGTCTGGACGTAGCCGGCGAGCGCCGAGGAAATCGTCCCGTTGCCGAAAATTTCCACACTGTCGCGCTTCACGCGCAATGCGGTCATGATCGTAGAGAAGAAAATTCCGCGCTTGATCAGCGACTCCCCACGCGATCCGTAGTTCAGATCGTAGGGGAATTCCGCCGCTGCATTCGGCGACAGCACTGTCGGAATCAGACCGCGGATGAAGGCCGCGGTATCCGGCTTGTACCCGTCCATCGAGAGCAGCGAGTCCGGCGAGCGCAGCACCGCGTAGGCGGTGAGGAACGGCGTAGTGGCTCCCGTGATATCGCCCTCAATGGTGACATCCACAACACCGGCGGCGCCGGTATTGATCGCGCCGAGCAGCTGATCCGCTTTGGTTGCCGCGCGTGGCTCGGTGAAGAACAGCGAGAGGAAGTTCACGTTGTTCACGCCGGTGATGTAGGTCTCCAGCAAGCGCAAATTGGTTGCGCTGATAGGACCAAACACCGCCTTACCATTCAGCTTTACTGAAAGGTTCGTGATCATCGCATCGGTAAGCGAGCCCGAGCCCGTCTTGTCCAATATGATTTGTTCGATCACGTTGCCCAACACGAGCTTCGTGGATAGCGTGAAGTGGCCGGAAGCCACGACGTTCTGGATAGGTTCCAGTTTCTGCGTAAATTGCATGTTCTGCCTCCCGGCAGTACAAAAAAACTCGCGCCTCACCCGGCGCAGGGATTCCTCGCTTTAAGCGAGGAAGTTTTTGACCACCGGCAGCTTTTTGCCTACCACGACAGCGGCGAGGGCAATGGCAGCGGTGACCAAAATCGACTTGAGAGAAGGCATGTGCTTGCTCCGTAACGTGACTGAATCTGCATGTGCAGCGAGCGCATATCAATCCCTGGCCGGCGCGCGCCGTCAATGGGTCGCCGGCGCGCGCCGGCGCTCAAGTCCTTTTTCGCGTATCGACTCGGCCGAAATTCAGCATTCCATCGGCATGGCGTTCGATATATTCCAGTGGTTTCAACGCCGCAACGCGGTCCTTTGGCACGTCCAGATATTCCGCCATCGTCGCGCGATCCCGAGGCGTCACGGCTCGCCCAGCGTGGATTACCGATGCATTCCCAAATGCCGTCTTGTCGCTTTCCGCCGGCCGCTGCGTCAGCGCGTATATATTCACGCCGTAGCGCAGCCCCATTCGCACGATGTCGCCCCACTCTTCCGGCGCTTTACCTGGCTGCGTCACGCTGGCCGTTTCCTCAATCACCAATGCGCCCTGCGCGAGCCTCACCCATATCCACGCCAGCCGACAGAATGCGGGGAATGCACCCACCATGCCCGCCGTCTGGTGAAAGGCCAGCCGTGACGAGGAACCGCCCAACGCGCCGGCGAGCTCTCGTATGGACCCGATGCGCTGACACCGGTAGCGCGCCGACCACTCACCCAGCAAATCCCAGACTAAGAGCCGGCGCTCACCAGCGACTTGCTGCGCCGTCCAAAGAGATTTCCCGGACCGCGATGCGCCCGTCACCGCGTATAGGCGCCCCTCGCGCCGATGCTCGCGCCTCACAGCGAGAGCGACGCACCGGCGGCCGATGATCGCTTCGGCGCAGTATCGTCCTGTCGTTCGGCCGGCTGGCGCAGCGGCCGCCATTGGCCGTTCTCATCGCGCCTTGAGCTGGCGACCGACCACAGCGACATGGCAAGCGTGCCGAGCGCGACGTATTTAGGATCGATGGAGGTCTCCGGCATCCAGTAAGCGAGCACGAGCGCCAGCGACTCGCCGACCGCATCCGACTCCGCGCGCGTGACATTCCAGTTAGGCGCCAGGAAGGTTGAGAGCTTGGCGACCGCATCGCATACGGCCGGCTTTACCTCGGTGGCGCGCGCCGCCGGATCGGACGGCGATGCGGACGGCGGCGGCGAGTCAGCGGCCGGCGCATCTGCGGCGCCGCTCGCCGGCGGCTCCGCCGGCGATTCCGCGGCAATCGCCGCGGCTTCGGCCAGCAGAGCCCCACGATCCACGTCGACGGCGATCCCGCCGGCTACAGGTTCCACACGTCGCGGCTCTTGGCCGGCGGCTGCGGTGGCGGATTCGTCGGTATCTCCGCTAATTTCTCCGGCGGATTCACCGGCTCCGCCGGCGGCTTTGGCGAATCGTCCGCCGGCGCCGCGGACGGAGCGTTTTTTCGTTCCCATATGGTTGAGTTCTCCAAAATATAATCCTGCATCGCCGGCGCTGCGTCGGCTCCAAAGCGACCATCTTCCGGGCATTGCAAATACAGTTTGCCGGCAAGCCTGCGTTGCTTCTCGTTCTCCCGTCCGCGGAACTTGAACACCTTTGCAACCTTGTCGCACCCACGCCGCGGACATGGGCATTCGCCGATGGGCTCGTTTTTTGGTTTCATTTTTTCCCTCTCTCCACCGCCTCAAGGCGCGCTTCGGTGCTCACGATGTATGCGCGCAGCACTTCGAGCACGGGGCCGAGCCCGGTCGCCAGCACAGCGACAGATTTCCGCCGCGAATCAATTTCATTGAGCAAAGCGACGTGCGGAGGCACGCGCTGCACCCTTTCGATGCTCATAGAGGCCCCGCCTGGGAAGTTTCGTTTGGATTGGACCAGCCCGCCGGCTCATTGAGGCCGGCAGCCCCGCGTACAGTTATTGCCACGGGTCCAAGTGAAGAGAAGAGCGAAGCTGGAGAGGCGGAATCTACCGCTTGAGTCGCTGAATTACGCCCTGTGCCGCAGCCGGCCCGCACGATCCGCCACACATGAGATCGAGTACGCACATGAAAGGCCCCTCGCATGATCCCGGCCGGCACAGCTCCCTGCACATCGCCATAGCGCGACACTGTGCCCAAGTGCTCCTTCCACACGCGCACGGTTGTGCATCGTCCGGCACCGATTCCCCCGACAGCACGCACCATCCCCGCGAAGCTCCGTGCTTCCGCAGCCAGACGAGCGACTTCAATTTCGTTGTCATCGACCGGTTTCCTGATCCTGCGCAATTCGCGCCACAATCCTACAGGAGGTCCGCCAATTTGCTGAAACTGACGTATACCGTGAATCGACGCCCAGGCGTCCACGCGCTCGATACCGTCAGCCACGCGCGCGCCGGTTTCCGAATCTTCCGCAATGCCTATCTCCCCTGCGCCATCGATGTTTTTCGAGACGTATTTCGCGATGTATCCGGCCGCAGACCCGCGTGCCGGATCAATCGTTTCAAACTTCGCGCGGTGCTCTGCCGCTCCCCTTTCGGACGCATGATCCGATAGCCAGAACCCGGTAAGGACAGCGCGCAAAGCTCCCACCGCATGAGCAGGTACAAAGAGCAGGAGATGCCAGTGCGGGGTTGCGTCATGGTGAGGCTCCGCAATCCTGAATCCGTAGAACAGGATCGATAATCGCTTGAGTTTAGCGCGAGCACGCGCCCACATTTTGCAAAGCCAACCCTGCGCATCGCGCACGATGGCCCGCTCGAAAAGCGGATTGCGCCCGCCCTTGGCGAGCTGCGCATGGAAAAATGAGGGCGCCGTGAGCGTGACGAATTCGGCGACGTGTCCCATGTCGCGCGCGATTTCCTCGAAACCTCTCACGCGCGTCATGAATTCGCCCCGCCGTATCGCTGGATTCGCGAGCGATTTTTCTGCGACTTCGAGCAATGGCAGCTGCTCACCCAGCTCATTAACCGCCGCGTGGTCGCCCAGGAAGGCCCGCATTCGGCGTTTCTGCGCACCGCGGTGCCTTACCGCCTGCTCGCTCGCATAAGGCTCTCTTCCCTTCCGTACGATTCCGAGATCGCGCATTGCATTTTCCGCAGAGCGGGTCCAGCGCTTGCGCAACTGCCGCCGCCACCACAACGGATCATCGAGCCGCGCGACCGCGCCTAAAGGGGTGATGGACTTACCGGCCGGCGGCTCAATCCCGAGATAGAGCGCGAAGGATTGGCGAGATTCAAGCGACTGCATCCGCGAGCAGAGACGCGCGTAATTTTCGGCATGATCGCGGATGGCTTGCTCGTCAAACGCCTGCGTGACGTGCGCGACTTTCAGTTCCTCGCCTTGCTGTGCGAGCCAGACATTTGGGACGTATAGCGGCGATGAGCCTACATGCCTAATGCCTGGCACCGACTCACCAGTCTCAATCAGCTCCGCGTGCCTCGCCAAAACGAGCCGTGCGACGCTGGCGGGCAGGTTGTCGGTCCACTGCCGCTCCCAAGTGGCTTGCGACATCGCTAAACGCATCAGCGCAAATACACCGCGAGCGCCATTAGAGTGGCGCCGGAGAACGCGCCGCAAATCAGCCCAACGATCAGTGCGGCAAAACGATCCTGTGCGCCCTGCTCATATGCGAGCCGGATTTCGCGCTGGCGCTGCCGGTACCAGTTCGCTGTCACCGGAATGCAGTAGTTTCCCTCAGGCGGCAGCTCGCGCACCTCAATCCCCTCAACTTCCATAGCCCCTCCCCTGTTATTTTTGTGGGTCTAGCGTCCAATCACTGCGCAGCTAGACCCCCGGGAGGGTTTGGTTTGCAGACCACCCCTGTCTGATAGCGCACCGGCGCGGTGGCGTCGGAATTCGGCCCCGCCTTAAGCACGGTGTAGGCCACGAAATCGAAATCCCCGCACGTCAATCCGGCGACTGTCGTTTGCACCGCGGGCGCCGCGACATGCGCGCTACCCACAAGCGCGGTTTGTCCCGGCTTGCGCCACTCAATCAATGTTTCTTTGATGTCCGCGACCGGCAATGGTGACGCGTCCACATATTGGCTTGCCAGCGTAAAAACCAGAGTGGCAGACGGACCGGCCGCAAAAACAAGCGTCGCGGCGGCCGATAGTGATGCGAAAACTAATAGAAACCGTCTCATGGAAGCTCCCGTGTGTGAAAATCTGCTACGTCCTTAGCAACCTGCTCGGCCTCTTCAAGGCTTAGCTCAACGTGGAAGCAGTTGCCGTCTTTATCCCGCGCGCCGACGCCGATATGCGCGGGCACGTCAGCAATTCGAAGCTGCACCGCACGGGCGGAAACTGGCGCGTCGATCAAATCTTTGTAGGCGCGAGAACCTGCTTTTTTCTTGGAAATTTTCATTGTTTCACCACTACCAGCTGTCCGCTTTTTGTGATGCCCGGCGAGCCACCTTGTTCCTCGCACATGGCGAGCTGCATACCCATGGCTTGCTCGCTCCAAAACTGCGCGGCATCTTCCGTGCGATACAGAGTTTCCCGTAACTCTGCCAATTCATCCGACATACGCACGGCCGCCTGCGCGAGCTGCGCAATGGCTATTTGATCCCATCTGCGGAGAATTCTTGTCGGAACGATGGCGCGAATCATTGACGCACCGTCTTGTGAGATTGGAGCGTTTCGAGTTCGGCCTGGGCGAGATTGAGGCTCCACATGAGAGCGTCCCGGCGAGCGCTTCGCGCCTCGTCGATTCTCCGCAGCTCGTCACGAAAATATTTGACTCGCCGCAGCGCCCTCACCTGCTGCTCAAGACGATCGACGGATTCTTCCTGTCTGGCTTGCATAAATGGTCCTTGCGGTACGCGTCGCGGAAAGGTCGCGACCCCCAGGCGCGTACCCCACTTCGGGCTTCCAGGACCAACCGGAGAGCTGAAGGCGGGGCCGCGACCTGCGAGGGAGACTAGCGCAAGTCACTTGAAGTGCGCAAGTGAATAACGCCACTGTGACAGAAGTCTCGCTCACAGGCGCCGTAGAGGCGTAGGCTATAGTCCAACTAGCTACGGGAATGCGTACCCCATGCACACGACCATCCAGCTCCTCGACGCCCTTTCCAAGAAATTTGAAGGGGCGAGTGATTATCGAATCGGCAAAATGCTCAACGTCAGCAGCTCCGCTGTCGTTTCGAACTGGCGCAACGGCCGCAGCTTTCTATCTCAAGACTACGCTTTGAAGGTGGCCGAGTTGCTCGGATGGGAGCCGGCTTATGTGATTGCGTGCGTTGAGCGCGAGCGCGCGGAGAAGGATTCGCGGCTGGAGCAGACCGACGAAATCAAAGCCACTTGGGAGAAGATCGCGGACAAGTTCCGCCCGATCGCCGCGAGCATTTTGCTCGCCTGCCTGGGATTATTTACAGGCTTCCATTCCTCGACGGCTCAAGCGTTTACGTCAACTGAGCCGCAATTGTCTGATAACCGTTCTATACATTATGCGAAGTACAAACAAAGGCGTCCATGGTGGCCAACACCTCTGGGGGTGGCGGCTGCGCATCCTGGCAGCACAGATACGTTGTATTTATCAGACGCTGCGCTATATTTCGCGCCTAGCCTATTGAGCGATCAGGCATCCAAGAACAAGAACAGCCTTGCGAGGTTCCGATGAACAGCAGCTCCACCTGGGAAAAATTCCAGCAGGCCACCGTCACCCTGGCACGATCCGGCTCCATCAAGGACCGCCTGAGCGATGCATACCGCAATCATCTTGCTCAGGTCGGCGAGGATGAGCTGCCGCGGGAGCTGCGCCAGGACTTCCGAGCGTTCAGCCATGCGCTGACCCGCGAACAGCCCGCGCTGCGCGGCGAAGATCCGGTGCGCGCCACGGTGCGCAAGCTCTCCAGTGAGGAAGCCGAGGGTCTGGCCTTCACCGTGGTGCAGATGTTCAGCGCGCTGCCGCGCAGCATGCCGGCCGCCGGCCGCGGCAAGAGCGCGGCGCAGGTGGTGCCGCTCTATATCGCCGAGGCCTGAAGCTGCCTCTCAGTCCAGCTTGAACTCGATGGTGTCCCAGCGCGTCGTGTCCTCGTGACGCGCCTGGCGGCGGATCGCATCCGCGAGCGCGCGCTCATCCCAGTCGACGATCTCATCCGCATGCTCCTCGAGCGGCTTGGCCACCGCAGTCTTGCCGCCGAAGGGCTTGAGCAGGATCACGGGCTTGTTGTTCGCCTGGGCGTACAGCAGCTGGAAAATCACTAGATCCGGATTGCGCGGATACAGGCCCGCTAGCGCGATCACAGCCTCGACCGGAGCCATCTGCTTGCGTAAGTCCTCCTTGAGCGCCTCCTTGTCGCCCACCGGGCGGTGCTCCGGAGTGCTGTAGTTGCGGTAGAAAAAGTTGCGCGCGCTCTCGAGGAACTCGAACACCCGCAGGTAATCGTCGTCCTTCTCCCACAGGTGAGTCACGAAGAGCTTGATCGGATTGGCCGCGGACATGGCGCGAGTCTCGCATAAAGTCCGCTAGAATGCCGCTCTTGCGACTGCTCGTTTACAACATCCGCTATGCCACCGGCACCGGGCCGGCCTTCCACCTGCCGTTGCCGGGCGCGGGGTACCTGCGTAGCAATCGCAAGGTGCTCGACGGCATCACCGAGTTCATCCGGGCCGAGGAGCCCGATATCGTCGGGCTGATCGAGGTGGACACCGGCTCGATCCGCACCGGCATGGTGAACCAGGCCGAGCACATCGCCCGCAAGCTCGGCCACTACTCCACGTTCCAGTGCAAGTACGGCACCGGCTCGATCAACCAGTTCCTGCCCATCGTGCGCAAGCAGGGCAATGCCTTCCTGTCGGCGCCCCATGTGCACGGCGAGCGCTTCCACTACTTCGACACGGGCATCAAGCGCCTCACCATCGAGCTCGAGCTCGAAGAGGTGTGCGTGTTCCTGGTGCACCTGTCGCTCAAGTTCCGCCACCGCCAGTACCAGCTGCGCTACCTGCACGATCTCATCCGCAAATCGGCCAAGCCGGTGATCGTCGCCGGGGATTTCAACACCTTCTGGGGCACGCACGAGATCTATCTCTTCATGCACGCCGCGGGGCTGCACAGCGCCAATACCGCAGGAGTGCCCTCCTTTCCCTCGCGCGTGCCGCGCGTCGAGCTCGATTTCATCCTGCTCTCCGCCGGCCTTGAGGTGCGCGACTTCCGCGTGCCCGATGTGCGCTTCTCCGATCACCGTCCGCTGCTGTGCGACTTTGAGGTTACAGGGGCCAAACAATGAACGACACAATGAACGACAACACGCCCGCCTGGAAAATGGACCGCGATACCGACGGCATCGTCTGGCTCGATCTCGACAAACCCGGCACCAGTGCCAATGTGCTCTCACGCGGCGTGCTGCTCGAGCTCGGCGAGCTCCTTAAAACGCTCGCCGCTGAGGTGCCGCGCGCCGTCATCCTGCGCTCGGCGAAGAAAAGCGGCTTCGTGGCCGGCGCCGACATCAAGGAGTTCACCGGCCTTAAAAACGCCACCGAGGCGTACGAGCTCATCCGCTCAGGTCAAGGCGTTCTCGATCGGCTGGCGGCCCTGCCCTGCCCCACCGTCGCCGCTATTCACGGCTTTGCGCTCGGCGGTGGCCTGGAGCTGGCGCTCGCCTGCCGCTACCGTGTGGCAGTGGGCGATGAGCGACTGACGCTCGGCCTGCCGGAGGTGCAGCTCGGGATCCACCCGGGGTTCGGCGGCACGGTGCGCTCGGTGCGCCTGATCGGGGTGCGTCCAGCGATGGAGCTGATGCTGACCGGACGCCCGGTCAAGGCCGATAAGGCCTTGAAGCTCGGCCTGGTGGACCGGCTGGTGTCAGCCGCGGATCTCGATGCGGCGGCGCGCAAGATGGCGCTCAATCCCCCACCCCGGCATCGCCCGCCCTTCCTCGAGCAGCTCTTGAGCTGGCCGGGGGTGCAGGCCTTCATCAAGCCGCAGCTCATCGCCCAGGTGGCACGCAAGGCGCGGCGGGAGCATTACCCCGCGCCCTACGCCATCGTTGAGCTGTGGGCACAGCATGGCGCGCACGGCCGGGCGGCGTTCGAGGCCGAAGCCCGCTCCATCGCGCACCTCTTCACCACCGAGACCGCGCGCCAGCTGGTGCGGGTGTTCCTGCTGCAGGATCGCCTCAAGGCCATGAGCGGACGCGGCGCGCCGGAATTCAGACATGTGCATGTGATTGGCGCCGGTGTCATGGGCGGCGACATCGCGGCCTGGTGCGCGCTGCGCGGCATGACGGTGACGCTCGAAGACCGCGGCATGGAGTACATCAAGCCGGCGCTCGATCGCGCGGCCGAGCTCTTCACCAAGCGCTTGAAGGATCCGGCCAAGAGCGCCGCCGCGCGCGAGCGCCTGCAGGCCGACGTGGACGGCGCCGGCGTGGCCGATGCCGACATGGTCATCGAGGCCATCTACGAGAACCTCGATGCCAAACGCGAGCTCTATGCGCGTCTTGAGCCGCGCATGAAGCCGACGACGCCGCTTGCGACCAACACCTCGAGCCTGATGCTCGAGCCGCTCGCCGAGCGCCTCGCGCGCCCGGAGCGTCTGGTGGGACTGCATTTCTTCAATCCCGTGGCGCAGATGCCTCTTATCGAGATCGTGCACTCGCAGCGCACGGATTCAAGCATCGCTCAGTCCGCCATCGCCTTCGCGCGCAAGCTCGACAAGCTGCCTCTGCCCTGCCGCAGCGCACCGGGATTCGTGGTCAACCGGGTGCTGATGCCCTATTTGCACGAGGCCATGTATGCCGCGCAGGAAGGCGTGCCACTTGAGACCATCGACCGCGCCGCCGAGGAGTTCGGCATGCCGATGGGACCTATGGAGCTTGCGGATGTGGTCGGGCTCGATGTGGCCGCGCATGTCGGGGAGATCATCGCCGAGGAGCTCGACCGGGCGCCGCCCGAGCTCATGCAGCTCAAAGCGCTGATCGCGGACAAGAAGCTCGGCCGCAAGAGCGGCACGGGCTTCTACGAGTGGAAGGACGGCAAGGCGGTCAAAGCGTCGGCATCCGGCGCCACGGTGCCGGCAGATCTCATCGACCGTATGATCCTCGCGCTGGTCAATGAATGCGTGGCGACCTTGCGGGAACAAGTGGTGGAGGACGCCGATCTCATCGATGCGGCGGTGATCTTCGGCACCGGCTTTGCGCCCTTCCGCGGCGGGCCGCTGGCCTATGCTCGCAGCCGCGGTGTGGCGGATGTGGTCGCGCGGCTGACGGAGCTTGCGGCCCGATACGGCTCACGTTTTACCCCGGATACGGGCTGGGCGGGGCTTGCCAGGCCAGGGAAAGCGTGATCGCGATCCTAAGGGCTGCGAAATCGCTGTGCTACCATCCTTGACGATTGCAGCGCATCGATCTGCGCTTGAACAGGTATCTCTACCGATATGACTGAAGAGCGCGAAGCCAGCGTTCAGTTGCTCAAGACTTTCGCGCCGCTCGACGGGTTGAAGCGCGAGAATCTGGCTGCGCTCGCCAAAAAAGTCAGCGTGCGCACCATGGCTGCCGGACGCATCCTCTTCAAGGAGGGCGAGACCGACAAGCGCAGCATCTGGCTGGTGAGCGGCATGGTGGAGATCCGCGAGAAGGAGCAGACCGTGGCCATGGTCCGCGGCGGCGCCCCGGAGGCGAGAAGTCCGCTTTATCCACAGATCCCGCGCCGCGTCACCGCCCGCGCGGTCGATGAGATCAGCTACCTCGCCATCGACAGCGAACTGCTGGATGTCATGATCACCTGGGATCAGACCGGCACCTACGAGGTCGCCGAGCTCCAATCGCAGCTCGAGGGCGCGAGCAGCGACGACTGGATGACCACGCTCCTTCAGACCAAGGCCTTTCACCGCATTCCGCCCGCCAACATCCAGGCCATCTTCCTGCGCATGCAGCGGGTGCCCTATCGGGCCGGCGAGGTGATCATCAAGCAGGGCGATGAGGGCGACTATTTCTACGCCATCATCAGCGGCAAGTGCGTGGTGACGCGCGAGACGCCGCTCAACAAGGAAGGCATCAAGCTCGCCGAGCTCGGCGTCGGGGACACTTTCGGCGAGGAGGCGCTGATCGCCGAGGCCAAGCGCAATGCCACGGTGACCATGCTCACCGATGGGGCGCTCATGCGCCTCAACAAGCAGGATTTCCGCGAGCTCATGAACGAGCCGCTGCTGAGTTGGGTGAACTACGAGCAGGCCCGCGAGATCGTGGCCAAGGGCGGCAAATGGCTGGATGTGCGCCTGCCGAGCGAGCACCAGAACCTGTCCATCGAGGATGCGCTCAACATCCCTCTCTACTTCATCCGCCTGAAGCTCTCGGCGCTCGATAAGAGCACTCCTTACGTGGTGTACTGCGATACGGGACGACGCAGCTCCGCGGCGGCCTACATCATGGTGGAGCGCGGTTTCGATGCCTATGTGCTCAAGGGCGGCCTCACCAGCGGCAATGTATCGCTGCGCCGCTCCTCGTAGCGAAGCACCTACATAGTGTGCGTGGCCTTGTCGCCCGATAAGGCGCCGGCGAGATAATTCTCGATCTTCTTCTGTGTCTGCCCGCGATCCTGCTCGCTGAACTGCACGCCGATGCCGGCGGTGCGCTTGCCCTGCGCGCCCTTGGGGGTCACCCAGATCACACGTCCCGCGACCGGCAGCTTCTCATCCTCCCCCATCAGGTTGAGCAGCATGAACACCTCATCGCCCAGGCGGTAATTGCTGTTCGTGGGGATGAAGAGGCCGCCATTCCTCACGAAGGGCATGTACGCCAGGTACAGCGCGCTCTTGTCCTTGATGGTGAGCGTCAGCAGTCCCGGTTTGTTTCCGCCAGTCCTCAAATTCATCCTCTCGATGGAGCCAATCGCCGCAGCAGCCCCTCGAGCGCCAGGGATTTGTTGAGCGGGGTGTCGAGAGCGGCAACCAGCTCGCGCACGCCGTCCATGAGCTCGAAGAGTCCACGTAGTTTCGCGGGCGCGGCGCCGTGTGACAAGTGCGCTTGTGCAAGCCCCCGCACCCGATCCGTGAGCCAGTTCTCAAAGCACCGCAGCCTTAAGCCCAGATCGGCGCGGCTCCAGCGCTCGGCGGTGGCCACCGGATCGCCCGCGCCCCGACTCAAGTCCTCGAGCGCAGAGCGCATCTCGCTGCCCAGCCTCGGGATCGCTGCCGGATCGCTGTCAGCCGCAATAAACGGCGCATCGCCCAGGACATCGAGCACGGCGTTCCACTCGCCCTCCCCGCGCGTAGCCTGCAGCCACCGAACGCTTTCCACACGGCCCGGCGCCCGAATGCGGATGCGCTGGCAGCGGCTGAGAATGGTGGCGGGCAGCCGCGAGGGCTCGACGGCCACCAGGATGAGCAGCGTCCGTGGCGGCGGCTCTTCCAGTGTTTTGAGCAGCGCATTGGCCGCGAAACGGTTGAGCGCATCGGCCGGCGAGATGATGCCGATCTTGTAGCCGCCCTGGTGGCTGGTCAGCGCGAGCTCCGCGGCGAGCTCGCGTACCTGCTCGATCTTCAGCTGCCGCGACTCTTCGGTAAAAGACACGCGCGCAACATCGGGATGCTGGCCAGCGAACACACGTTTGCAGCTCACGCACTCGCCGCAGGGCTCACCGTCGACATTCGAGCACAACAACAGGCGGGTGACCCAACCGGCCAGCCACTCGCCCCCGCCACCTGGCGCTTCATGAATCATTAACGCGTGTGGCATATGAGCGGACCCGTGCGCTCCGGCGAGCGAGTTCATATGCGATTTAAGCCACTTCGGTTCCTTCATAATCAGCCACTTACAAAGTATTCTTATCAATTGACATGAGAACTGCCTCGACTTGCCTTTCCACCGCAGGCAGTGGCACTGCGGCGTCGATGACGCGGATACGCTGGGGTTCCGCGCGTGCGAGCTCGAGATAGGTGGCACGCACCCGCTCGAAAAAAGGCTCGCGCTCGGACTCGAAGCGATCTGCGGCCGCATCGCCTGCACGCACCTTGGCGCGCTCGAGGCCAATGTCCACCGGCAGGTCGAGCAGCAGGGTGCAGTCGGGGGTGAGGTCACCCTGGATCTGCGCGGCCAGCTGCTCGATCCATTGCGCGCTGACGCCGCGCCCACCACCCTGGTAAGCGCGGGTGGCGTCGGTGAAGCGGTCGCAGACCACCCAGTCGCCGCGGGCCAGCGCGGGGCGGATGAGATTGTCGAGATGGACGCTGCGCGCGGCGAACATGAGCAGGGTCTCGGCCTGCGGCGTCATGTGCTCATCACCGCGGTCGAGCACGATCTGCCGCATGCGCTCGGCAAGCGGGGTACCGCCGGGCTCGCGGGTCATGACCACGGGCAGGCCGCGCGCACGCAGCCGGTCGCGTACCAGCCGTGCGACGGTGGATTTTCCCGCCCCTTCGATGCCCTCCAGTGTGATGAAACGGCCTGCTGTCACGATCCCCCCGCTGGTTTGCTCGAGCCCTGGCGCAGGCGCGCAAGGTACCTCTTTACGGCCTCGTTGTGTTCCTCGAGTGTCTTTGAGAAGTGGTGCGCCCCGCTGCCGTCGCCCGTGGCCACGAAGTACAGCGCTCCGGTCTCGGTCGGGTGCACGGCGGCCAGTACCGACTCGCGCCCCGGCAGCGCGATGGGCGTGGGCGGCAGGCCCGAGCGCGTATAGGTGTTGTAGGGCGTGTCGGTGGTGAGGTCGCGGGTGCGAATGTCGCCGTCGTATTGCTCACCGAGACCGTAGATGACCGTGGGATCGGACTGCAGGCGCATGCCGAGGCGCAGGCGGGCGATGAACACGCCGGCGATTTCCCGACGCTCGGCAGGCTGAGCGGTCTCCTTCTCGATGAGCGAGGCGAGAATCAAAGCTTCGGTGGACGTGCGGATGGGCAGGTCGGCGCTTCGGGACTGCCAGGCCTCATCGAGCAGGCGCTGCATTCTCGCGTAGGCGAGCTTCAGGATCTCCACATCGGTGGTGTGGGCGGCAAAGCGGTAGGTGTCGGGAAAGAAGCGGCCTTCGGGGGGCTCGGCGGCATGTCCGATGGCAATCATCACCTGCGCATCGCTTTTGCCGCGCAGGATTGCACGCACAGCGGGATGTTGCTCGAGAGTGCGGCGGAATTGGGCGAAGGTGGTGCCTTCGACCACGGTGAGCTGCTCGAGAACCACGGCCCCGGACTCCAGAAGTCGCAGGATCTGCTCGGGCGTGGCGCGCGGCGGAATCTCGTAGCGCCCGGCCTTGATCTGCGGCTGGCGGGCGTGGAAACGCAGATAGGTCTCGACGGCCCGCGGACTATCGAGCACGCCGCTCGCACCGAGCTTGAGGAGCACGGCACGGACGGTGCTGCCCGGCTCGATGTCGATGCGCACAGCGGTGGCATCCGGCCCAGGCTCGCGCATCTCACGAGTGAGCCAGGCGTTGGCGGCGAAACCCGCGCCGATGAGCAGGGCCAGCATGAGCAGCGAGGCCGCGTTACGCATCAGCCGGCGCCTCGAGCAGGGGTTGGAGCAGCGCCTGCAGGCGCGCGGTCACGGGCCCCGGCGAAAGCTCGCGAGTCCCTAGCGCTCGCACGGGCCAGATACCGAGACGGGCGTTGGTCAGAAAGATCTCCTGCCCCTGCTTGAGATGTCTCGCGCCCAACTGCGCCTCCTCGACCGGGATTGCGGCGCGCCGCGCCTCGCGCAGCACGACCTGTCGCATGATGCCCGCAACGCCGCAGCGGTCGATGCGAGGGGTCAGGAGCTTGCCGTCGTGCACGATGAACACATTGCTCATGGTGCCTGAAACCAGCCGGCCGGAGCTACTGAGCATCAAAAGCTCATCAAGGCCGCGGCGGCGCAGCTCCCCCTGGGCCAGCACCTGCTCGAGGCGGTTCAGGTGTTTCACGCCTGCCAGCGCGGGATTTTCGCCGAGTCGCACCGCAGCGGTGCCGATGTGGGCACTTTCCTTCACCTCTGCCGACGCCCACGCAAAACGCATCAGGATTCGTGTCACGCGTTCGTTGCCGGCCCAGGCATAGCCTCGCGCCACCGCTTCGCCGCGCGTGACGATGAGCTTCACGATAGCATCGGCGCCTTGCGCCATCGCTTCGATCTCGTTGCGCAGCACGAGCGGATCGGGTCGCTTAATTTCGAGCCGGTCGCACCCTCGAGCCAGCCGGTCGAGATGCAGCGCCAAAAGGCGCGGGCGTCCGTTGCGGCAGGCGATGGTCTCAAACAGCCCATCGCCGAACTGCAATCCCCGGTCTAAGACGGAAAGCCGATCCTGCGGCTCACCGTCAATGAGAATCCGCTCGGGAGCGCTCATGGCGCATCGAATACGGCCAGGAGACCGCGGGCCTTGGCGCGGGTCTCTTCCAGCTCGCGCTCGGGAATGGAGTCGGCGACGATCCCGCCACCCGCGCGCAGCTCGATCTGCCGGCCGCGCAGGGTCATGGTGCGGATGAGAATATTAAAATCCATGGTGCCATCGAGGCCAAGGAACCCTAAGGAGCCTGTATAAGCGCCCCTGCCTTGGCCCTCAAGCTCAGCGATGATTTCCATGCAGCGCACCTTGGGACATCCAGTGATGGTGCCGCCGGGGAACACGGCGCGCAGCACATCGACGGGACTGGCCGCGGCGCGCAACTGTCCGCTCACATTGGAGACGATGTGATGCACATGGGCGTAGGACTCGATGCTCATGAACTCATCCACATGGACGCTGCCGGGCTCACAGACGCGCCCCAGATCGCTGCGCTCGAGATCGATCAGCATGACGTGCTCGGCGCGCTCCTTGGGATGGGCGGCGAGCTCGGTCATCTCACCGGCGTCGCGGCCGGGATCGCGGCTGCGGGGACGAGTGCCGGCGATGGGGCGGGTTTGTACGCGGCGGTGGGCATCGATGCGGACCAGACGCTCGGGGGAGGAGCTGAGAATAGCGACACCCTGCCACTGCGCCAGCGCGGCAAAGGGGGCGGGATTGGCGGTGCACAGGTGCTCGTAGAGAATGCCCAAATTGGGTATTTCTCCACCCAATTTGGGCATCTCGGCGAGATCGATGCGCCAGGGTCGGGAGAGATTGACCTGATAGATATCGCCAGCGCGGATGTATTCCTGGGCGCGGTAGACGCGCTCGAGGAAGGCCTGGGGAAGCTCTTCGTGGATCGCGGCAGCGCGCAGGCCCCGCGCCGGGGGCGGTGGCTGGGCAACGGACTGCGCTTCAGCGACGATCCGATCGAGCAAATGCCCGGCGCCCGGCTCGGCGACGGCCAGGACTCGATCGGTTTGGCGATCATGGATCAAAGCGCAGGGTGTGCGTAGAGCCCAGGCGCGCCAAGGCAAGTCGGACGCGGGGAGCTTCAGGCGAGGCTCGATCTCGTGGGAAAGCTCGTAACTCAGGAACACGACCCAGCCACCGGTGAAAGGAATGCCGGGTATGCCGGCCGACGGGGAGTGCTCGACGCGCCAGCGTCGCTCCAAAGCGTCGAGGAACCCCTCCTGTCCGGACGACAGCGCCTCCCGAGGCTCGGCAGCGAGGATGCTCATGCGACTCAAGGGGCCGTCAGCGGCGCTGTCGAAGAGCACGGGATAGCGGTCCGGGAATTCCGTGGCGAGGCGGCGCAGGACGGCGCCGGGGACATCGAGCTCGCGGATTACAGCGGGGCGGGCGCTCACGAGCTCCGCTGTCATAGGCGTCAACCGTTGAATCGGCGCAGGACGAGAGTTCCGTTGGTGCCACCGAATCCAAATGAATTCGACACCGCCACGTCGATCCTCATCTGCCGCGCGGTGTTGGGCACGAAGTCGAGATCGCAGTCGGGGTCCGGCATACCTAAGTTGATGGTGGGCGGGGCGACATTGTCGCGAATGGCGAGGATGGAGAAGATCGCCTCGACTACGCCGGCCGCGCCGAGCAGGTGCCCGGTCATCGATTTGGTGGAGCTGACGGCGAGCTTGTAGGCGTGATCGCCAAAGGCCCGCTTGATGGCCGCCGTCTCAGCCTTGTCGCCGAGCGGGGTGGAGGTGGCGTGGGCGTTCACGTACTGCACGTCGGTGGGGTTGAGGTGCGCATCGCTCAGCGCGTTCGCCATGGCCAGCCGCGCGCCCTCCCCGTCCTCGGGCGGCGCGGTGATGTGGTGGGCATCGCCGCTCATGCCGAAGCCGACGACCTCGGCGTAGATGCGCGCGCCGCGTTTCCTGGCGTGCTCGAGCTCCTCGAGAATCACGGCACCGCCGCCATCGGCCAGCACGAAGCCATCGCGGTCGCGGTCCCAGGGGCGGCTTGCCTGTTGCGGCGCATCATTGCGCGTGGAGAGCGCCTTTGCCTGCCCGAAGCTGCCGAGGCCGCAGACGCAGATGGCCATCTCGCCGCCGCCGGCGATCATGAGATCGGCGTCGCCGTACTGGATGGTGCGCAGCCCCAAACCGATGGCATGGGTGGAGGTGGTGCAGGCGGTGACCACACCGAGGTTCGGGCCTTTCAGGCCGTACTGGATGGACAGGTGCCCGGCGATCATGTTGATGATGGTAGCGGGCACGAAGAAGGGCGAGATCTTCTTGGGGCTGTGAGCCTCGAGATAGGCTCCGTACTGCTGCTCGATGGTGGCGAGGCCGCCGATGCCGGCGCCACAGATGACGCCGCAGCGCTGCGCGTCCGCCTGGCTGAAATCGATGCCGCTGTCGGCCACGGCCTGCATGCCGGCGGCAACGCCGTAGACCATGAAATCGTCCATGCGGCGCGCATCCTTCGGCGTGAGGTACTGACCCACGTCGAACCCGCGCACCTCGCCGCCGATGCGGACCGGAAAGGCTGAGACGTCGAAACGGGTGATCGGTCCGATGCCGCTTTTGCCCTGGAGAATGCTCTCCCAGGCGGTGGCAACGGTACTACCTACGGGAGAGACGATCCCCAATCCCGTGATGACGACACGACGCTTGCTCAATCAGCTGTGCCGTTAAACGCGGGTCCGGCGCTCGTTGATGTAATTGATCGCCTGGTGCACCGTGGTGATCTTCTCGGCGTCCTCATCCGGGATTTCGATCTCGAACTCCTCTTCGAGCGCCATCACCAGCTCCACCGTGTCCAGCGAATCCGCTCCCAGATCGTCGACGAACGAGGCATCGTTGGTGACCTGTTCCTGCTTGACACCCAATTGTTCGGCAACGATTGCTTTTACCTGCTGTTCGACCGTGCTCATTTCGGAAAGGATCCTGTTGTGACGTTGACTGGGTACGCACCGGCCAGGGGGCGCGGGCGCGGTATTGTAGGGGAACACCCCCACGGGTGCCACTTCAGGGCATAAACATGCCCCCGTTGACGTGCAAAGTCTCGCCGGTGATGTAGGCGGCCTGCGGCGAGGCGAGGAACAGCACGGCGGCGGCCACATCCTGCGCCGACCCCAGGCGGCCCACGGGAATCTGGGCGGCAAGCGCCGCCCGCTGCTCCTCGCTCAGCGCCTGGGTCATATCCGTGTCGATGAACCCGGGGGCCACGGCATTGACGGTGATGCCGCGGGAGGCGATCTCGCGGGCCAGGGACTTGGTGAAGCCGAGAAGCCCGGCCTTGGACGCGGCGTAATTCGCCTGGCCGGGGTTGCCGGTCAGGCCGACGACCGAGGTGATATTGATGATGCGCCCGTGGCGCTCCTTCATCATGCGCTTGAGGCAGCCCTTGGAGAGGCGGAATACCGCCGTCAGGTTGGTGGCAATCACCTGGTCCCAGTCCTCGGGCTTCATGCGCAGCAGCAGCATGTCGCGGGTAATGGCGGCGTTGTTGACCAGAATGGTGGGCATCTCGCCCTTCCCGTCAAGCTCGGCCAGCAAGGCGTCGATGGAGGTCGAATCGCTGGCATTGAGCACGGCGCCGTGGCCCTGCCGCTGCTGCGAGGCCAGTAGCCCGGTGAAGGCCGTGGCTCCTTCGGGGCGGGTGGCCGTGCCGATGACTTTGGCGCCAGCCTCGGCCAGACTCAAGGCGATGGCGCGGCCGATGCCGCGGGAGGCGCCGGTCACCAGGGCGACTTCATTCTCGAGCATCATGAGCTCCGTGTGGCGGCGAGAGCCGCATCCAGGGTTTCGGGGCTGTCCAGCGACAGACATTGCAGGCCTTCCTCGCGGTGGATGCGCCGGTTGAGGCCGGTGAGCACCTTTCCGGGACCGCATTCGAGCACCTGGGCCAGGCCAGTTTTCGCCAGCGCCCGCACGGTTTCCTGCCAGCGCACGGGCCGGGCCAACTGGGTGGCGAGCAGCGCGCGGATGTCCTCGGGCTTCGAGTGAGCCTGGGCATCCACGGCGCTCAGGTAGGGGATGCGAGGCTCGCGCACGGGCACGGCCTTCAGACGCCCAGCCAACCGCTCGCCTGCGGCTCGCATGAGGCTGCTGTGCGAGGGGACGCTCACCGGCAGGATGATGGCGCGCTTGGCACCGCGGGCCTTGGCAGCCTCAATGGCACGCTCCACAGCTTGCCGCTCGCCGGCGATGACGATCTGACCCGGAGCGTTAAAATTGACGGCTTCGACCACCGCGCCCTGGGCCGCCTCGCGGCAGGCTTCCTCGACCACAGCATCGGTAAGGCCTAGGATGGCCGCCATGGCGCCGCTCCCGGCGGGTACCGCCGCCTGCATGGCCTGGCCGCGAAAGCGCACCAGGTCGAGGGTGACCTCGAAATCCAGGGCGTGGGCACACACCAGGGCCGTGAACTCGCCCAGGCTGTGTCCGGCGACGACGGCAGGCTCCCTACCCCCGCGGTCCCGCCACAGCCTCCAGGTGGCCACTCCCGCCGCCAGCATGGCGGGCTGGGTGTACTCGGTGGCGTTCAGGCGCTCCTCCGGGCCCTCCTCCACCAGCTTCCACAGGTCGTAACCGAGGACCACGGAAGCTTCATCGAAGGTGGCGCGCACGGGGGCGGCGGTGGCGAATTCCGCCAGCATGCCCACGGACTGCGAGCCCTGGCCCGGAAAAACAAACCCAAACGACATCAGCTGGCTCCTGGGGCTCGTCCCCAAAACGGGCGATTATAGAGCGCGGCGGCGAGTCCGCCGAGCGCGCCATAGAGGTGAGCGTCGACCACGACGCTGCCGAGACCGGCGGAGAACGGCATGGCGCCCATGAATTGCTCGTACGCCAGCTTGCCTATGAGGAACAACGCAAGGATCCAGCCGTCGAACTCGGAACGCCGCAGGTGCGCCCAGGTCCCCGCGGCCATCACACCATGCAGCACTCCCGAGGCACCCACATACCAGGCGAGGTCCGGCGAGCCGAGCCACAGGCCGGCATCGATGGCGGCCATGGAGGCGAGAACGATCAGCGCCCATCGTCCGGGAGAGTAATCGCGCGCGAACAGGGCCCACAGCAGCACCAGCCCAAGAATATTCAGCAGGGCATGGGCAAGGTTCAGGTGCACGAAGTGCGCGGTGAGGAGCCGCCACCACTGCCCTGCCGCGAGGCCCGCGCGGTCGTAGCGCAGGGTGAGTCGTCCGGTCTCGCCAGCCAGCTCCGGCAGGGCGAGCGACGCGCAGGCCGCGGCGAGCATCATGATGTCGCGGGATTTGAAGCGCCCCACAGGTTGTGTCACGGTCATTTGCTAGTATTCGGGCCCGTCGCTGGCCCTGGAAGTGTTTTTATGGATCATCGCCTCAATCGCCCCAAGCCTAGCAGACGCGCTCAGCTGGGCTTCACTCTCATCGAGATCATGATCGTGGTGGTCATTATCGGTCTGCTGGCCGCGGTCATCATGCCGCAGCTGCTGAGCCGGGTGGACGATGCGCGCGTCGCCAAGGCCCGACAGGATATCCAGGCCATCGAGACGGCGCTCACCATGTACCGGCTCGACAACTCCAAGTATCCGACGACGGATCAGGGCCTGCGCGCGCTGGTGCAGCAGCCGACGGATCCTTCGATCACGCACTGGCGCCCGGGCGGCTATGTGCAGAAGGCCAGCAGGGACCCGTGGGGCCATGACTATCAGTATGTGTACCCGGGCACGCACGGCGGCGAGTACGACCTTTTCTCCCTGGGCGCGGACAATCAGCCGGGGGGCCAGGGCGTGGACGCCGATATCGGCAACTGGGATGTGGAAGGCGACGCCTCCAACAACACCAACAAGTAGTGGGACCCGCGCCGCGGGCGCGGACGCGGGCTTCACGCTGGTTGAGATTCTGGTGGTGGTGGTGATCATCGCGGTGATCACGGCCGGGGCGCTGCTGTCGGTGAGTGTGACGGGGCGGGACCGGGATCTCGAGCGGGAGAGTCAGCGGCTGCTGGCGCTGCTGCAGTACACGCAGGAGCAGGCGCAGCTGCGCACGCGGGAGTTCGGCCTGCTGTGCGACACGAACCGCTTTCAGTTCGTGGAGTACGACCCGCGCAAGGATCTATGGGTGGCGGTGGCTCAGGACGATGCGTTGCGGGGGCGGGAGCTGCCGGACGGCCTCAATCTCAGCCTGACGGTGGAGGCGCGGCCGGTGGTGCTGGTGCGCCCGCCGGACTCGAAGGATCTGACGCCGCAGATCATGATCTACTCGAACGGCGATCTCACCCCGTTTCAATTGACGGTGGAGCGCAAGGACCCGCAACGCAGCGTGACGCTCGCAAGCAATGATGAGGGCAAGATCGAGGCGCAGCCCCTCAAGGAGAGCCGGACGTGAGGCGGCCGCTTCGGGGCTTCACGCTGATCGAGGTGCTGGTGGCGCTGGTCATTGTCACCCTCGGGATGTCGGCGGTGCTGGGCTCGATGATGTCGGCGGCCAACACGGCATCCTATCTGCGCGATAAGACCTTTGCGCAGTGGGTGGCGCTCAATCAGATCGCCCAGGTGCGGCTCAAGGCGCAGCCGCCGGATCAGGGCAAGACCACCGGGGAAGCGGACATGGCGGGGCGCAAGTGGAACTGGGAGCAGAATGTGCAGCCGGTGGAGAATGTGCCAGGGGTGTTGAAGATCGATGTGAGTGTGCGGCCGGCGGAGATCGCGGAGAGCAAGAAGGGCTCCTGGTATGCGACGGAGAGCGGGGCGCTGGGGAGCGCGGTGGATTATCAGTTCGATAATGCTCTCGAATGGGATGCGCTGCAGATCAAGGTTCAAATGCAGCCACCCGGCGGCAGTAACAACAATAAGGGCACCAATAACAGCACTAACAACGGCACCAACAACAACAGCAATAACAAGGGCAATACGCCCGGCGGCGGCCAATGACCATTGCGCCGCGGGGCTTCACGCTCATCGAGCTTCTGGTCGCCCTCTTCATCACGGCGATTCTCTTCGCCATGGGGTACGGCGCCATCAATCAAGCCGTCAATCACCGCGGCGCGATCGAGGATCAGCAGGCGCGGCTGCTGGTGGTGCAGACCACCATGCGTGTCCTTTCGCAGGACTTTGGACAGCTGGCGCCACGCCCGATCCGCGATCCGGTGGGCGATACCTGGCAGCCCGCATTGATCGCCAAAGGGGCCTCGCAGGGCCAGGCACAGGACCAGGCCCTGGTCACTTTCACGCGCACGGGGTGGGCCAATCCCGCCGGCATCCAGCGGCCAGCGCTGCAGCGCGTGGCCTATGTCTTTGACAAGGATAAGCTGCGTCGCGATTACTGGCCCGTGCTCGATGCCACGCTGGCGAACAAGATCACGCATCGCGATCTATTGACGAATGTGAAATCCGTGGCCTTCCGCTACATGGACAGCTCGCGCCAGTGGGTGGAGCAATGGCCGCCGCAGAATGTGCCGGTCAATCCCAGCGATCCGGGCTCCACCCTGCGCACGAATCCGATGGCGGTGGAAGTGACGATCGAGCTTCAGGACTGGGGCAAGATCGTGCGCGTCTTCGAGGCGCCGCAATGAAGGCGCCTGCCAATCAGCGCGGTGTCGCACTGCTCGCGGCGATTCTGCTGGTGGCGCTGGGAACCATACTGGCCGCTGGCATCGCCTTTCAAAGCGCGATGGCGGCACGCCGTGGCGCGGCCAGCCTGTCGTTCGATGAGAGTGTGCTGGTGGCGCAGGGTGCTGAAGCACTGGCGGCGTATGCTCTTAATCAGGACACGAACAATACTGACAGCCAGGCAGACCCCTGGGCGCAACCTCTGGGTCCGGTGGAGATCACTCCGGGTGTGATGCTGGCGGCCAGCATCGAGGATTTGCAGGGCCGCTTCAATCTCAACAGCCTGATCGCAAACAATGGGACACCCACCGGCATTGTCGATCCGGATGCCGTGCTCGCTTTTCAGCGTCTGCTCGAGATGGTGGGCCTGGAGGCCAAGTGGGCGGACGAGATTGCGGACTGGATCGACCGCGACGACACGCCGCAGCCCGATGGCCTGGAGGACAGCGGCACCACTTCCCAGGACCCGCCCTACCGGGTGGCCAATACCTTCATCACCAGCACCTCCGAGCTCCTCGCCCTGCCCGGCTTCGGGCGTGAGCGCTTTCTCAAACTGGCGCCCTATGTGGTGGCGCTGCCGGTGGATGCGGCGATCAATGTCTGCTCGGCCTCGCCCGCTCTGCTCGACGCCATGACCGGCCCCAGTGCCGAGGAATACACCCGAAAGACCACGCTCGTTGAGGACCGGCAGAAGGGCTGCTCGCCGACGCTTCAGGACTACACGGGTGTGGTCAACACCGGTCCCGATCAAGGCAAGCCGGAGCTCGTGAGACGCCTTTCACGCTTTAGCATGCAATCGAAGTATTTCCGCCTTACCACCTTCGTGACTATTGGCGGCTCGGAGTTCACCTTGTACAGTCTGCTCAAGCGCGAAGCTGCCGGACCGAGCGGGCCGGCCAAGGTCCGCGTCCTGCAGCGCAGCTTCACGCCGGATTAGGAGGCCTCGAGTCAGCCCATGGCAGAGTGGTTCTTATTGCGATTGCCGCGCGCGCCGGGTCAGGAGCTGTCCTGGATCATGGCCAATGCCAGCGGGGAGCTGCTCTCGAATCCGGAGGCGGGCTCGCTCGAGCTGGCGGCGGCGCGCATCGGCGGCCGGCGGGTCTGCGTGCTGGTGCCGGGCACGGATGTGCTGCTCACGCACCCGGAGCTACCCGCCAAGGCCGGCGCCAAGCTGGCGCAGGTGGTGCCCTTTGCGCTCGAGGAGCAGCTGGCGGAAGACATCGAGCACCTGCATTTCGCCATCGGCAAGCGTCCGGCCGGCTCGGCTGGCACGCCGGTGGCGGTGGTCGCGAAGAATCTGCTCGAGGGCTGGATCGCCGCGCTCAAGTCGGTGGGGATCGAAGCCGAGGTCATGTATTGCGACAGCGACCTGCTGCCTGAGAATCCGGGACAGGCGGTGGCGCTCATCGAAGACGATGTCATCGTGGTGCGCCCGCCCGGCGGCGCGCCCATCACAATGCCGGCGGATGCGCTAGGCGATGCACTGGAGCTGGTGCGCCCGCAGGGCGAACTCACGGCGCAGAGCGGCCGCGGGTTGATTCTCTATGCGGGAGCGGCGGAGTGGCAGCGGCATTCACCGCAGGTGGAGGCGGTGCGTGACCGCTTCGACGGCGTCAAGGTGCAGTTGCTGACCTCGGGTCCCTTAGGGCTTTTCGCGCAGCAGCTGCCGGCTGCCGTCGCCGTCAATTTATTGCAGGGTCCCTACGAGCCGAAGAATTCGCGCGCGGCGGGACTGCGCGCCTGGCGCGTGGCGGCTATGCTGCTCGCGGCGCTGGTGGGATTGCATGTGGTGGGCAAGGCCGCGCAGCTCACGGTGCTCAAACGCGCCGAGCGCACGGTCGACACCTCCATCGATCAGACCTTCCGCTTAGGGATGCCCGGCGAGCAGAATGCGGTGGATGCGCGGCGCCGCATGGAGCGGCGGCTGCTCGCGGTGCAGGGCGGCGGTGATGCTTCGGGCATGCTGGCGGTGCTCAGCGCGCTGGCGGATGCGCATGGCCGTGTGCCGAATGTCACCGTGCAGGCTTTGAGCTTTCGCGAGGGCGCGCTCGATCTGAAAGTCTCCGCGGCGGATGCGGACAGTCTCGAGGCGCTGGCGCAGACGCTGCAGTCTCAGGGCTGGCATGCGGAGCTCACCTCCGGCAGCGCGGTGGGCAAGGGCTATGAGGGGCGTATTCAAATCAAGCCCGGGAGCGCCTCATGAGCTTCTCGCTCGATTCCCTGAACGAGCGCGAGCGGCGCATGGTGCTCTTCGGCGGTATTGCCGCCGCGATACTGCTGGTGCTGGCGGTGGTGCTGCCGCTGGATCGCAGCGTGTCGCAGGCGCATGAGCGCCTGGGACGCAAGCAGGCGGATCTCGCCTGGATGCGGAGTGTGGCGCCGCAATTGGCCGGCGCGGGACCTTCCGTGTCGCGGCCCGGATCGCAGCAGTCGCTGCTGGTGGTGGTGGATCGCTCGGCGCACGAGGCGGGACTGGGCGCCGCGCTCACGGCCAGCGAGCCGAGCGGGCCGGGTGGATTGCGGGTGAGGTTGGACAAGGCGCCGTTCGATATTCTCGTGGGGTGGATGGCGCGGCTGGGCGACCAGCAAGGCGTGAAAGTGGAATCGGCCAGCATCGATAATGCGGGGCAGCCGGGTCTGGTGAACGCGGCGCTGGTGCTGCGGGCGCGGTAGTGAAACGCGCGATCTGGATCGGCATCCTCGCCGTATTGGCTTTCGCCGTCATTCTGGTCGTGCGACTGCCGGCCAGCTGGGTGTCAGGCGCCCTGCCCCCGGGCGTGGCCTGCGCTCAGATGAGCGGCACGGTTTGGAATGGCGCCTGCGAGGCACTCGCCGTGCAAAACACCGCGCTTGGCGATCTGCAGTGGCAGCTGCATCCTGTGGGGTTGTTGAGCGGCGCGCTGGTCTGCGAGTTTGCAATCGATGGGCCGGTGGGAACGGCGACCGCGCAGGTCGCGGCCCGCTCGGGCGAGCGTATCGCGGTGCGCAATCTGCGCGCGCACTTTGCGCTGAATCCGGCGCTGATGCGCTCCCTGCCACCCAATCTGCGCGGGACGGTCGACACCGACTTGGCGCTGCTGCGGCTTACGCATGGCGCCATTGCGGCGGCCGAAGGGCGCATCGATCTGCACGATCTAGCCCAAGGCGGGGATAAGAGCTCCAATTGGGGGGATTATACGATTACCTTCCCGCCCGGTGGGTCCGGCGAGCCAACCGGGGCATTGCGCAGCGTCAGAGCGCCGCTGGACCTTCAGGGCCAGGTGCGACTTACGCGGACACCGCCCGGGTTTGTGTTGAGCGGGTTCGTCACACCGCGTCCCGATACTCCAGCAGACCTGCTCGGGGAGCTGGGCGCCTTGGGAACGCCGGATGCGCAAGGAAAGCGGCCGGTTTCGGTGGAGATCGCTTTCTAGGACCGGCGCCATAGGGATCATGGAGCCCTCTCGAGCGCGAATCCGAACGGGGCCCGATAGCCACGGGTCCGGATCACTTGGTAGATCACCCCGATCGCCATCCACGCGAAGCCGAGGTGCCGCGCCGGAGCGGGAAGACTCAACCAGATACTTAAGCAACTCACAAACCCGAGCAACGACACGAGCGCGGGTACGGCCTGCCGGACCAATCCCGCTCGCCACTCTCGCAGCGCCGCGCGCAAGGCTGCAAGATTCACCCCCATAAAGGCGAGAAACGCACCGAAGTTCAAGAGCTCCCCAGCTCGTTCAAAGCCGAGTGCCAGGGCGCCGGCGAGGGTTACCCCACCCACCAACCACACGTTGTAGTTGGGCTGCAGGGTCTTGGCGTTGAGATGGGCGAAGAGACGCCGTGGCAGCACGCCCGAGCGCCCCATCGCAAATAGCACCCGCGCGGCACCCGCTTGGCCCGTCAACGCGGCGCCAAAGGTGGCCAGAATCAACGCGAGCACCATTGCTGTAAAGAGCCCGACGCCGCCGATACGTTGCGCAATGTCCAGATAGGCCGTGTCAAAATCCCGGAACTCCTGATACTTGGGCCACACGAGCTGGCCCAGGTACACCAGGAGCACGCTCACGATCCCCGTGATCAGGCACACCAATACGGTGGCGCGAGACAGGTTGCGGGCGGGATTCTCCACTTCCTCGGCGAGTGTCGTAACCGCATCGAACCCGATATATGTGAGCGCTGCAAAGGAAGTGGCGGTCGCGAGGGTGCGCAGATCGAACACGGCGGGCTGATAGAAAGGAGACACTGACAGGAGGCCGCTTACCCCCTGCTCTCCCCATACGTAGCGGACGGCAAGCCCAATGACCGCGACGATGACCACCGTCATGACGGCGAGCAGCAGTTGGTTCGCGCGCACCCCGGTGCGAATGCCGCGCAGGTTCAGGAAAGTGGAGAGCCCCGCGAAGAGCACCGCCCACACGATGTAGGGAATCGCCGGCACCACGCGGTGCATCGTCACCGAGCAATAGATCACCCCAGTAACGGGAATCACAAAGTAATCCAGTACCATGGCCCAACCGGCCAGAAACCCAAGGTTGGGGTGCAAGCCGCGCGCGACATAGGTGTAGGCGGAGCCTGCCACGGGGAAGCGCGCCGCCATGCGCCCGTAGCTGAAGGCCGTCGGTAGCATGGCCAACATCGCAAAGACTATCGTCGTGGCCGCTTGGCCTGCCGAGAGCTTCTGCAGAATTCCAAACGGCATGATAGGCGCGATCGGGGTGACGCAGATCACGCCAAAGAGAATCAGGTCGGACATTCGCAAGGCTTTGCGAAACTGAACCGCTCCTTCACGGGCAGGGTTTGCTCGGCCGTCACTCGCGCTGGGAATTAGCATGACAACTTCCCATCGATACCGGTGGTGCACTCACCCCCGATGTGGACCTGCCCCTCTCGGGTCACGCGAACGAACACACGGCCGTCGCGGCCCACACACCGGCCCTGCGAGGCCACGTAGTCCGCGCCTTCACTCGACAATAACCCTCGCACGAAACGAAACGCCGCGATGCTGCCATTGCCGCTGCCGCACACAGGATCCTCAGCAACACCGCTGGACGGCGTAAAGGACCGCACCTCGATGTCCGCGGCACCGCCGCAAGGGTGAGCCCCGTAAAGACTCACACCGGTGAGGCCTAAACGGCGTTCGAACTGCGCCAAACGGCTGTAGTCCGGATTGAGTGTCCGCAGCGCCTGGGCGCTCGGGAGCTGCGCCACGACCCAGCCTACTCCCACGTTCGCAATTGCCGGTGCCACCGCACGATCCACTTTTGCGCCGAGGATTTTTTCCAGCTCGTCCACATCGCTCTCCGGAAGCGAAGTCAGAATCGCAGAGGGCATGCGCAAGGTCACATGGCTCGCGTGTCCGTCGCGCTCCCATCGAAGGTCAATCAGGCCGGCACCGCACTCCTGTACCAGGGCACCCTCGCGAGGCGTGGCGAGTCCCGCCGTAAGGACCGCATGGGCGCTGCCCAGGGTAGGATGGCCTGCAAAGGGAAGCTCGCCCCGAGGGGTAAAGATGCGCAAGCGATAATCCGCGCCTGGCTGCGTCGGCAGTAACACAAAGGTGGTCTCGGACAGATTCGTCCAGTGTGCGATGCGCTGCATGGCGTCGGTGTCAAGGCCATCGGCCTGCAGCACGACGGCCACCGGATTGCCGCGCAGGGGCTCGCGGGTAAAGACATCGACGACTTTATAGGGCCGGCTCATCTCGATCCTGTCGTCTCAGCGAGGGAGTGGCTTGTACGCCATCATTTTCATCTCGATCTGAAGGTCCATCATGAAATGGTTGTGAAACACCGAACGCACGGGACGGGTGTCGGTGAAATATTGGACATAGACGCGGTTGAGCTCGGCGAAGTCCCGCGGATCCTTGAGCCACACCTGGCAGTCGACCACGTCGGCCAGGGTGCAATCGGCCAGCGCCAGCACCTCGATGAGCCGCTTGAAGCAGGCATGCGTCTCCTCGGCGAATGAATGCTTGTTGCGGAATTTGCCCGATGAGAGTGGAACGCCCTCCGCCGTGTAAACCTGGTCATCATGCTCCGGCATGTGGCCAGGGAAGGCACTGGTGATGACGAAATCCCCGGCGCGCACGACGGGAGAGATCGGAAATGACCAGCTTCCGTAGAACTTCGCCCCGTTGGCGGCGGTTTTCACGGTGCGCTTGGCAGTCTTTGGCATGGTGAGCTCCGGTTAAAAGCGAGTGGCGAGGGTCAGGCCTGTCATATCCATGGCGGGCGCGCGGCCGGATATGAGATCGGCGAGCAGATGGGAGGAGCCGCAGGCGAGCGTCCAACCCAGATGGCCGTGTCCGCAATTGAGATAAAGGTTATTGAGCGGCGTGGCTCCGATGTAGGGACTGCCGGATGAGGGCATGGGGCGCAGGCCCGCCCAGACCTTTGCGGTCCGCTCGTCGTAGCAGCGCGCGAAGTCAGGAAATACGCCCAGGACATTGGCGATCATCGCCTTCACGCGTGCGGGGTAAGGCGTCCCATCCCAGCCGTTGAATTCTACGGAGCCGGACACACGGTAGTTCTCGCCAATGTGACTCAAGCCGAAAAGACGCGTGTCGTCGAGGACAGGCACTTTCGGACCCCTCGGCCAGGCGCTGTCAGGCACCGTGATGGTGATGCCCTTCGCGGGATAAATGCTGACATGGATACTGAGCGGCGCGAGCATGGGGGTGGAATTGCTCGCGAGCGCCACGACGTAGCGATCCCCCACGAAGCGGCCACGTTGGGTCTCCACGCCTTCCACGCGGTCGCCCGAGCGCACGATGCGCTCGATGCGGGTGTCGAAGTGAAACTTGACGCCGAGTTGACTTTCGCAAAAGCGTCGCAGGCCCACGGTGAAGCGGTGGCAGTCGCCCTGCTCATCGCGCGGTGCATGAATGCCGCCGACGAGGGTATCCCGAATTGGCGCGAGCGCCGGCTCGATCGCCACGCACCGGGCGGCATCGGCGATTTCATATGTCAGTCCGAGCGGGGCCTGCAGGGCGCTCTCGGCCGCGTTCTTATCGAGGGCCTCCTGACGGGTGTAGATCTTCAGCGTGCCGCGCTGGGCGTAGTCGTACTCCACGCCGGTATGGGTACGGATCTCCTGCATGGCCTCGAGCGTGTGGTGGGCAAGCCGAAGATTCACTCCGACCGCTTGCCGGTACCGTTCGACCGTGCAGTGACGGACGAAGTCGATGCCCCACCGCCACATTGTGGGCAGCGCCCTTAAGCGAAGCAGCATGGGCGCATCGTCTTTGCCGAGCCAGCCCAAGACCGCGCGCGGCATGCCCGGACGCGACCACGGTTCCGCTTCGCTCGTGTGCAGGACACTGCCGTTGGCGAAGCTGGTTTCCATCGCCGCCTCGCCCTGGCGGTCGATGACGTGCACCTCGTGACCGGCTTTCGCGAGATAGTAGGCGGTGGTCGTGCCGATGACACCGGCGCCCAGAACAATCGTCTTCATGTCGGCAAGATCAAGTCAGGGGACGCATCACCGACTGCTTGCGCAGGTAATCCTCCAGCGTATCCGGACCCAGCACCCCTCCTCCACACCCGCTCAAATTGACACCGCCATAAGGGACGCCGTGGGCAAAGACATTGTGGGCGTTGACCCACGAATTGCCGGCCACCAGTTGCTCGGCGACACGATTGGCGCGGTCCAGATCGCTGCTCCAGACGCTGTTGGCCAACCCGTAGGAGCTGCGATTGACCAGCTCTATCGCTTCGCTTTCATCGCGGAAGGTCATCACATAGGCGACGGGGCCGAAGATCTCCTCGCGCGCGCAAACATTGTCCGGTGATCCACCGAGCAGGGCGGGTTTGACGTAAAAACCATTTTGGTAACCAGACACTTCCGCCGCGCCGCCGGGGAGGAGCGCCTTGGCGCCTTCCGCTTGGCCCTTCTTGAGATAGCCCAACACGCGCTGACGCTGCTTCTCACTGACCACGGGTCCCATCTGAGTTTTCTCATCGCTCCCATGACCGATTTTCATGCCGCCCATAACCGCAGTCGCTTTGTCGAGAAATCGGTCGGCGATCTTTTCATGCACCAGCCAGCGCGTGGCCGTGCAACAGACCTGGCCGGCATTCAAGGTCAGCGCCCCGGCAAGGGCTTCGGCGGCGGCTTCCACAGCAATGTCGTCGAACAGTACTGCCGCACCCTTGCCGCCTAACTCAAGCTTCACCGGCACGAGGTTGCGACCGCAGGCCTCGGCGATCAAACGGCCGACTTCCGGCGACCCGGTGAAGGACATCCGCTGGATGCCGGGATGACGCGCGAGGGCCGCGCCCGCGGTCTCCCCTAAACCGGTCACGACGTTGATGACGCCTGGCGGAATACCGACCTCTTCAGCGAGTTGGGCGAAGTACAAGGTGGAAAGAGGCGTGTCTTCCGCCGGTTTGATCACGATGGTGTTGCCGGCGGCGAGCGCGGGAGCCACGCCCCAGCCAACCAGCAGAAACGGAAAGTTCCAAGGAAAAACAAACCCACACACCCCGTACGGTAATCGCACCGAGCGCGCTTCATGCCCCGCGACCGCAATGGGCTCGCGCCGGCGCGTCTGCACGGACAGATCCGCGTAATAGCGAAACGTCTTCGCACTGTGCGGGATATCAAACCCCAGGGCTTGCGCGCGCGGCTTGCCGACATCGAGCGATTCGATCTCGCTCAAGAGCGCCGCGCGCTTCTCGATCAGATCGGCGAGACGATGCAACAACACCGCCCGATCGTTCGCAGGCATGGTGGCCCAGCCGCTTTTCTCAAACGCGTGCCGTGCCGCCTGCACCGCCCGATCGACATCGCTCGTATCGCCGGCCGCGACCGAGGCCAGCCGCTGACCGCTGCCCGGGTCCACGGTCTCGAAGGTTTTGCCGGCCGCCGCGGCTGTCCACTGCCCGCCGAGGTACATCTTGAGCGTCTGATGGCTAAGAAATCGGTTCAATTCCGCGGACTGTGTGTTCATGACGCTCTTTAGCCTGGTCCCTAAGATGCCGAGCAAGGTTACGCTTTCGGCAGGTGGCAATCAAATTTTTGTGGAACCACTCGTTTATTCTGGCTGAACCAGATAAGATGAAACCTTCACACTGACGAGGCCCGCGCATGAGCCACTCCGCAAAGCCCGACGAACGCTTCCATCAGCGCATCGCCGCGGCACTGACCGAGAAGATCAACAGTGGCGAGCTCCCCGACGGCGCTCGCCTGCCCTCGGAGCGGGAGCTTGCGGCCGCCTTCGGGGCCAGCCGCAATACGGTGCGCAATGCCCTGCTGTCGCTTCAGGCCGCGGGGCTGATCGCGGTGCCCCCCAGATCACGCGCCCGGGTGACACAACTCAATAATCCCGCCTTTTTAAAGCAGCTCTCCGGCGCCGCACAGACGCTGCTGGCGCGCCCCAACGGCATGGCGGACTTTTGGGAAGCGCGGGTGCTCTTCGAATGCGGCCTCGCCCGTTATGCCGCGCAGCATGCCTCGCAGAAGGAACTCGACCGGCTGGCGCTCGCGCTCGCGCAGAACAAAAAGGCCATCGGCGACCCCGAACAGTCTGCCAAAACGGATGTGGCTTTTCACGGGGTATTGGCCGAGATTCCGCGCAACCCCATCTTTACGGCTTTGAACAACGCCCTCTCCGAGTGGCTGCTCGAACAACGCACCGTGGTTATCCGGGCGCCGATTAGGGGCATTATGCGGCGGTCTTATCGCGGGCACGAGGAGATTTATGAGACGATCGCGGCGCACGACGCGGAGCGGGCGTACGAGGTGATGGCGGAACATTTGAAGACGATGTCAGAGGCTTATTGGAGGTCGGTGGGGATGAAGGCTGGGTAGGAAAGAGCGTTTATGAGCCATTTACCCCCGCATGCGCGCGCCGGTCGGATCGATTGGCGCCTGCTTGAGAATGCGACAGTTGCGGCGCTCACCCAGAATGGTTACCGACAGTCCGCTCTGATAGCCCGCGACCGAGGATTGCAAGTAACCCATTGCGAGACTCATGCCGGCGCAGTGACCGTAACCGCCGGAGGTGACGAAGCCGACCAGCTCGGATCCAAGCCAGATCGGCTCGTACCCTGCCGCGTCCGCGTCGGGGGATTCCACTGCCAGGATGACGAGGCGCTTGTCCGGGACAGATTGCCGCTCCTGTAACGCTGCATCTCGTCCGATGAAATCGGGCTTGTCGTAAGCCACAAATCGATCGAGGCCGGACATGCGCGGGGTGTAGTCACGCGAGAATTCCCGGGACCAGATGCCGAAGCCTTTCTCGAGGCGCAAGGAGTTGAGTGCATACATGCCGATGTGGCGGACGTCGAGCTCATTTGAAGCTTCCCACACGGCATCGAGTAATGCCGACAAGTGCAGCGTCGGGACATAGATCTCATAACCCAGTTCGCCGGTCACCGAAAGCCGCCCGACGAAGGCGGGGGCGAAGGCGAGATCCACAGGGACGACGGCCATGAACGGCAAGGCAGCATTCGACACATCGGCGCTCGTGATGCGCGCCAGCAGCTCGCGAGAGCGAGGGCCGATCAGCGCGAGGCCACCATAGCTGTCCGTGACATTGTGCACTCGAACACCCTCTTGCTTGAGGTGTTCGGAAAACCATCGCATGTGCCAGGTTTGCAAGTATCCGGAGCCGCCGATACGAAAGCGATCCTCGGCGAGCCGCATGGTCGTCAGGTCGCCCATGAGTCTGCCCGAGGGAGCGAGCATGGGTGTCAGGCGAATACGGCCCACGGTAGGCAAGCGGCCGGCCAGCAAGTAGTCTAGTGCCGCTGCGGCTCGCGGACCCGTGACGTCATATTTGGCGAATGAGGAGATGTCGAGAATCCCCACTGAGCCACGCGCTGCGTGACATTCCGCCTGCACGGACGCGAAGGCGTTCGAGCGACGCAACGTGGATGTTTCAACAGGGGGTTCACCGGACGGGGCAAAATACAGCGGAATCTCAAGTCCATAGCTGACCCCGAATACGGCGTTGGCCGACTTCAATGTGCCGTGTACCGCGGAGGTCTTACTGGGACGACCAGCGGGCCAGTATTCGTTCGGATAGGCGATCTGGAAGCGCCGGCTATAGAATTCGCAGCCCTTCGCCACCGCATAGTTCCTCGAGGTGTAGGGGCCGAACCGGCCCACATCCATGGCGAGGACGTCGCCCTCGGGTTCGCCTTGCGTGATCCATTGGGCGAGTGTCAGTCCGACACCACCGCCCTGCGAAAAGCCCGCCATCACGCCGCAAGCCGCCCAGTAGTTGCGCAGTCCCGGAACCGGTCCGACGAGGGGATTGCCGTCCGGTGTAAACGTGAACGGGCCATTGACGATACGACGGATGCCGGCGTTGGCGAGGGAGGGGAAGCGCTGAAAGCCCTTCTCCAGGGAATCCGTTAAACGCTCAAGGTTGGGCGGCAGGAGCTCCGTTTCGCCGTGTTCCCACGGGGCGCCGGCTAGAGCCCATGGCGTGGCGTCCTTTTCATAGACTCCAAGAAGCATTCCTTTGCGCTCTTGTCGCAGATAGATCTCCCCGTCGAGATCCAGAATGCTGGGCAGCTCCTCGGTGGACTGCGCGAGTTCCGGCAGATCTTCCGTGATGAGATAGTGGTGCTCCATCGATACCACGGGCAACTCGACTCCGACCATGCGCCCCACTTCCCGGGCCCACAGGCCGGCGGCGTTGACTACATGCTCGCATTCGATGTTTCCCCGGTCGGTGACGATCTGCCAGGTACCTTGCTCGGTCGGCACGATTTCGAGCACTCGAGTCTGCCGATAGACTTCCGCGCCTTTGCGTCGAGCGGCTTTCGCGTAGGCGTGGGTCGCTCCGTAGGGGTCGAGGTGGCCCTCCTCGGGGGCGTAGAGGGCTCCACGTATGCTGGACACCTCCATGATCGGGCACAGCTTGCGGACTTCCGCGGGGCAGAGGAGCTCTGTCTTCAAACCCAGCACGCGATGGCGCGCCCAGTCAGCGCGCAGGAAATCCCAGCGCTCAGCGGTCTCCGCCACCAGCAATCCACCGGTGTGGTGTACGCCCACATCCTGGCCGGAGAGGGCCTGGATCTGCGGATACAGCGCAATCGTGTAGGCCTGCAGACGCGCGACACCGGGATCGCTGTTGAAGGCGTGGAAGCCGCCGGCAGCATGCCAGCTGGAGCCGGCGGTCAGCTCCTTGCGCTCGCAGAGTACGACGTCGGTGCAGCCGAGCTGGGTCAGGTGATAGAGCACGCTGCAGCCGACGACTCCGCCCCCAATCACGACAACCTGCGCGTGGGTCTTCATGACGCGCCCACCGTGGGCTGATCCTCTTCGGGATGATGGATGTCCTCGAACGAGAATTCGATACTCGGCGCGATCGATCCGTTGTCGCAGAGCATGTGAGAGGCGACGATCTGCTGCACCCGCAAGCTGCTTTTCTCCTGTCGCAGACAGAATATGCCTCCGGTGAAACCGTCCGAGCGCCGTCCGGCGTGAACCCGTTCGCAAATGCCGACGTCTTCGGTGTTGACCTGGACGATGAAGTCGACTTGTCTTTGGCGCTCGGCGGCGTATTTGTCATCCAACGCATCCTCTGCGTAAAAGAAGAACTCGATCCGCTCGTGAGTCAGGCTGGCGGTCTGTGGGAAAAGAATGATCACGAAACACATGTTTCCGACGGGTTGAAAGATGAGATTGGGGTAGAGCCAGAACACCTCGTACTCGGACACCTGGTGGAATCGCCCTGGGGGACGGGTCGGCAAATCATGCTCGCCGCCGGTCTTCTGCCAATCTCTTCCGTCGCCGCCTTGTCCGACGTAGGAGGCGCCACCCAGAATCTGGTAGTGCCAGGCCATGGGATTGACTCTTTGCAAGTCGCGATGCACCGGTGGCAGGTGATAGCTCTCCACGAAGTTCTCAATGAGGATTTTCCAATTGGCTTTAGGGGCCGCGGAACGACTGAACGCGGCGTCGTGACACAGACGACCGCCATTGAGGAAATCCGTGCGCTGCGCGAGCGGCGCGATGAATTGTTCGAAGGGAACCGCATCGCCCGAGAGATTCACGAAGATCAAGCCATTCCAGAGTGCCGATCGGACCTTCTTCAATCCGCAGGCGCTCCGATCGATGGCGACATCGTCGTGAACGCCGGCGCCGCCAGCGTGGGGCGTTCGCAGCAGCGTCCCATCGAGGGCATAGGTCCAGCTGTGATAAGGGCAGACAATGGGCAGGTTGCGAGCTGCTGCCCGCGCCCGCGACACCAGCACCGCGCCGCGATGGGAGCACACGTTGTGGAAGACCTCGATACCGTTCTGATTGTGCACGAGAAGCAGCGGCTGGCCGAGGAATTCGATGGGAGAGAGTTGATTCAGTTCGGCGACGTCCTGACGCAGTCCGATGCAGCACCAGCTACGGTGAAAAACCCGGTGGGCTTCTTCTTGAAAAAGGCCCTCGTTCGTGAACGCCGGCCCAGGCAGTCCCTGAGCCTTAATGACGGTCGGGCCGTAAATCTCATCGAGTCTGTTCAACGACCCGCCTCTATCTCCTCTTGATGTCGATGGCATTGACCGCCAGCATAGCGGTGTCGGCTCCCGAAAAGATTCGCTGGCGCACGCCATTTGCTAGGAGTTTCAGCATTTCCCGTCTAACGAGACTTCACGCGCCGCACTTCGATGGGACGCATGGCGAAATGGCGACGGAAGGCGGTAGCGAAAGAGGTCGAGTGGGCGTAGCCCACCGCCTGCGCCGCTTTGGCCACCGACCAGCGTCGATCGCGCAGCAGCGTCAGCGCCTGCTGCATACGGCAACGGAGACTGAAGTCGAAGAGGGATTCGCCGAAGACGGCCTTGAAGCCGCACCGCAACGTGGTCTCGGCGATGCCGACCGAGCGCGCCAGCTGGCGGATCGTCGGTACCGGCGCGAACTGGCGCGTGAGGATATTGCGCGCCGCGTGCAGGCATTTGAGTTCCCGGTCGGTGTACTCCTCACTGGGCGCGGCGCAGAGCGAGCAAAAGCTCTCAATCGCGTGGCACAGGAGCTCGAGGCTCAAGGCCTCGGTGTACACCAGGGCCCGCGCCCCGGTGAACGGGTTGTCGATCAGCCGCATGACGGCGTCAAACATCTGTGCGCTCAGAGGGATCTGGCAGTAGTCGATCTTCTCACGCCTGCGGGACACAAACGCCCGGAGCCGCTCGGGTATCTCGGTCGAGGTCAGAAAATGATCGACCAGGAACTCCGGCCGGATGCTGATGGCGACATTGCGCTCGTGGGCGCTGGGCGCGGTCCGCTCGCTGATATCGACTCCGGTGGGCTGGGACCAGACGAGCAGCGAGGGCCGGTTGAACCGCAAGGGCTCGGCGCGGCTGACGGCGAGGGTCATATCGCCGGAGACCTTGAAATTGAACTGGACGAGTCCGTCGCCGGGCACGAATTCGATCCTGGGGTCCTTGTAGGCGAAGTTCGCGACGATGATGTAGAGGTCGTCGCGGATTCGGGTCAGCTCCCAGTAGCCCTGACCTTCTTGTGGGGTCAGGGTGACGCGCGCGCCGAGCAGATCACGTTTGGCATGCCGTGAGAGCCGTTCGACTTGCGGTGCCCGGTCGAGATTGGCGAAGGCCTCGGCGAGGGAGTGGCCAGGGCCGGCAAGGATGGCTCTGAACAGTCCCTCGCTACCGACTTTGCTCTCGCCTCTACTCTCCGCGTTGCGGCTCGCCATGCTCACGAGATTCAACTCAGCAATAACACGATCCTTGTCGTGCTAGCGCACCCGCGCCTCGATCGCGTGGTTCAATTTCTCGAAGGGCTCCACGAACTTGCGTACCCCATCGCGCTCGAGCTCGACGCTCACCGCCTGAAGATCGATGCCGATTTTCTTGAGGGACGGGGGCACCTGCCGAGCCTGATCGATGTTCTCGAGGATCCGCACCGCGGGATTCCCATGATCCCGGTAGGCCTCGATGGTCTTGGGCGGCAGGGTGTTGACTGTCTGTGGGCCGATCAAAGTCTCGACATACTTGGTGTCGGGATACGCGGGGTCCTTGGTGGAGGTCGAGGCCCACAGCAGCCGTTGCGGCTGCGCGCCCAGTGCGGCGAGGGTCTGCCAACGCGGGCTGGTGGTCCACTCCTGATAGATGGCATACGCGAGCTGCGCCGAGGCAATCGCGGCCTGGCCGCGTAGCGCCTTGGCCTGTGGCGTCCCGAGGGTGTCGAGCTTGGGATCGACGACTCCATCGATACGGCTCAGGAAAAAGCTCGCCACGGAGGCAATGGGCGCCACCGGCAAACCGGCCGCGGCGGCCTGCTCGAGACCCGACAGGAACGCCTCCACCACCTCACGATAGCGCTCAAGCCCGAAAAGCAGTGTGATGTTGACGTTGATGCCCTCTGATAGCAGCGTGCGGATCGCCGGCAGGCCCGCTTTCGTACCCGGCACCTTGATCATCACATTGGGCCGGTCGAGCGCCTGCCAGAGACGGCGCGCTTCGTGCAGGGTGCCCACGGCGTCATCGGCCAGCAGGGGAGATACCTCGAGGCTGACAAAGCCGTCCGAGCCGGAAGTGGCATCGTAGGTCCCGCGGAACAGGTCGGCCGCGGCCTTGATGTCCTCGAGCACCAGCGTCTCGTAAATCTGCTGCGCGCTGGAGCCGGAACGAGCCAGGGCATCGATCACCTCGTTGTAATCCGCACCCTCGGCGATCGCCTTCTCGAAAATGGCCGGGTTGGAGGTGACGCCGGCCAGCCCGTCCTCGCGGATGAGCCGGGCCAGCGTGCCGTCGTTGAGCCAGCCGCGGCGGATGTCGTCCAGCCACACACTTTGTCCCAGCCGCTTCAATTCCAATAGAGGATTCATCGCGTCATCTTAAGCAAGAGGTGGTCCCGTGAGGCGACTTCGCTAAATGACCGCGTATTCCGGCGGCTCCGGCTCGGCGACGCCGGTCGGGAAATCCACACCGTGGTAAAGCTCGCCAAGCGTAAGGCGTAAGCCGAGACAGGTCGACTCGATGACATCGTCCGGCTGCATGAGCACCTGCACGAGCCAGACTCCGGCCTGGCGGCGGTACACGTCGACGCGCATGCGATCCTGCTCGACGATGACATATTCGCGCAGCGACGGCAGCGATTGATAACTCGCCCGCTTTTCGCGCCGATCGATACCCGCGGTCGAGGGTGACAGTATCTCGACGATGAAACAGGGGTGTGTCAGGTACCCCTCATTACGGTCGTGCGGATCGCAGGTCGCACTCACATCGGGATAATAGACGCTGTTGCGTGTGTCGACATGGAGTCTCATGTCCGAGCCGAAGACCTGGCAATCGGAGCGCCCCTGAGCCGCAAGACTGGCTTCGCGGATCAGGTTGGTGGCGAGCAGGTTATGCCGGCGCGAGGTCCCCGACATCGCAAAAATCTCACCGTCCACATATTCGTGCTTGCGCGCACTGCTCGCCTCCCTCGCGAAGTATTCCTCGAGACTGATGTGGACAAATTTGGGCTGCATGGATTGTGGCTTCCGACGCGGGTGGCGTGACTATCGCATGCGGCCACAGACGAACGCAACGGCACCCATAGTCTTGAATCTTCAGGACTTTTTGGGCGCGCGGGCCTACAGTTCGCGGAATGCGCTCAGCAGTGGGAAATAAAGCCCGGCGCGCACCGACTCTGGCCCGAGCTCGCGCGCAAGCTCCGTGTATGTCTGAAGTTGCGGTCGGTAGCGCTCGAGCTCGCTGGACAGGAAGGCCGAAAGATCTCCGCCCTCATGCCGGCTGGTCTTGAAATCCACCACCCAGCGCGTGCCCTCATCCACGAAGGTCCGGTCGATGACGCAATGGCGGATGATGCCATGGGCCTGCGTTGTCAGCCGCAATTCACTCTGTGACTGAGTATGCGGCGCGAGCAGCCAGCGGCCGCGCGGATCGGCCAGCGTGGCGATGAGCGCCGCGGCAACCTGGCTCGCGGCGAACGGCAGCTCGCTGTCCGGTACGCCCCGTGCCTGCAGCTGACGTCTGAACTGACTGTCCAGCGCCTTAATCCGCGCGCTGTCCCAATCGGTCAACGGCCGCCCCGCCAGAAGCTCGAGCCAGCGATGCACCACGGTGCCGATATGCCGCGCGGTTTCGCTGACCCAGGAGAACTCCATCTCGCCGGCGCGCGCGGGCTGCGGAGGCGGCTTCCAGCTGACACCGGGCGGTGGCTCCGGCAGGCGCCAGGATGCGGGCAAACGTCGCAGCCGCGTCGCGGCTGAAGCGGAAATCATGGCCGTGGAGTCTGACCCTGCCTCCCCTTTCTCAGCTGCGCCATCCGGCACGAAACGATGGCTCACAACGGGCCAGAGCTTGGCGAGCAGCGAGGCGCGCGGCGGAGGCGCCGGAACGCCTTCCTCATCGAGGGGGACCACTCCCAGCAGATGCAGCGATTTTTTGGCGCGGGTCGCGGCGACATAGAGCAACCGGCCGTTCTCGTGATCGCTCCTCTCCCGCTCGAGCAGCCGGATGAACTCATAGATGGGATCCCGGTCGCTGCCCGTGGGATTGATGGGCGCGAGCAGCAGATCGCGCTCGCGCTCCATCCATAGGAAAAGCTTGCGCTCGTCCGCGGCCGTGCCGGCGGCGAGACCGGGCACGATTACCGTATCGAATTGCAGTCCCTTGGCCTTGTGGATGGTCATGATCTCGAGCCGCTCGGTGGCGTTGAGATCGGGCAGCGCGTAAAGATCGGCCATCCCGGCCTCGAAGTCAGCCAGGTCGGCAATGCCGCCCGCCTCCTGCGAGGCCTCCAGAGAGTCGAGATAGATCGCGGCATCCTCGAGATCCGTGACCCTCTCGACACAGGCCGGACCGCCGAGCGCAAGCCAGGTGCCTTCTATCAGGGTTCGAAGGCTCACGCGACCGCGCTGCTTGAGGCTTTGTTGCAATACCTCGCACACACGGCTGAGGCGTGCCTGCGCATCCCGCGACAGGGCGGCGATCCTGCCGGCATCGCTCATCGACTCCCATACGGTCTCCCCCGGCGCAATGAGCGCCGCAAGATCGGCCAGCGTCAGGCCGCACCAGGGTGCCCGCAAAATGGCCAGCCAGGCGGTGCGATCGGCGAGATGCGACAGGGCCCGCGTCAACGCGAGCAGGTCCTGCACCACCGGCCGATGCCCCAGGGGCTCGATCTCGATGGCGCGGAAAGGCAGGCCCAGCTCCTTGAGCTGCGGCACGATCTCATACAAATGCCGGCGATTGCGCACCAGGATGGCCACCTTGCCGCTCGATTGTTGAGCTAGAGTCGCCACACGCCGCGCCTCGCCCGCACCATCCTCGTTGAAGAAAGGGTGAACGGTCACAGCTTCGGGCTCTGCGGCATGCACGGCGATGGAGGCGGAATAGCTCACCGCGCCGGCGGCAATATCCCCCTGCGCGGGCATGATGCGCCCAAAGGCTTCGTTCACCCAGGCGACCAGGCCCGCCTGGGAGCGGAAGTTGGCCGTGAGGGTGAGCGGTGTGAGCGCGACCGCACCGATGCCGCCAGCCCAAGCGCGCAGGAACAGCCCTACTTCTGCTTCGCGAAACCGGTAGATCGACTGCATGGGATCGCCGACGACGAAGAGCGTGCGGCCATCGCCGCGCTCCCACCCGGCGGTCAGCTTCTCGAGCAGCTCGAACTGCGTGAACGAGGTGTCCTGGAATTCATCCACCAGAATATGGTGCAGGGTGTGATCCAGCGAAAGAGCCAAGTCCGTTGGCCCCTCCTCGCCCTCCAAGGCCCGCAACGCTCCCTGCGCGATCTCGACGAAATCGCACTGTCCGCGCGCGGCGAACACCACCCGCAACTCGGCTACGGCGCGGGGAAGCAGGTGGGTGATGGCGCCGAGGGCTTCCCACTGGCTCTCGCTGTACGTCGCGGGCGGCAATTTGCACAGGGCGCACAGGGCAAGACGGAATCCCTCGTGACCTTTAAGGCCCCCGATGAGCGCTAGCGCCCGCTCCTTCCAGGGCTGTGCCGGCTTTCCCGCGGGGAAGCCGTGGGTCTTGGTGAGCCTTTGCCGCCAGCTATCCTCGTCCGTCAGCCAGGCACGGGCGAGCACGGCCCAATGCTCGGGGGTGTCCTCGAATGAAGGCAGGCCGAGATTGCCGAAGATGTACTCGGTGAGCGCCACCCATTCGCCGTGCAACGCGGCAGGCAGCATTCCGCGCGCTCTCTCCACCGCGGCGGAGCGTGCCGCTGCCAGCGCCGCTTCCAATGCCGCGCGGTCGTCGGCGCCGCGCAGCTGGCGCAGCCAGTGATCGCGCTGGCGCAGCAGGGCGGACAGGAGTTCCTCGGCCTGGCGTCCATGATTGTCGAGATGCGCGAGCAGGCGCGCCACATCGGCGGCCGCGGGATCGTTCTCGCGCTCGAGCAGCGCCAGGGTGTTGCGGGCCGCTTCGAGATAGAGCGGGGAGGCATCCTCGACAGTCTCGGGCTGAGCCCCGAATCGCGCCAGAATGGGCATCTGCCGCGTGAGGGAGGCGCACAGCGCATCGATGGTCTGAACGCGCAGGCGGCCGGCATTCTCCTCGAGCTCCCATCGGAGCGCATCGTTGCGGTCGAGCGCGGCCCGGGCGAGATCCCAGGTTTTGGCCTTGTGCGCTTCGACGGGCCGGGCCGCAAGACGCGCGTCGGACAGCGCCTCGAAGATGCGGCTGCGCATCTGCGCCGCGGCCTTCTGGGTGAAGGTGATAGCCAGGATCTCCTCGGGCCGCGTGACACGCGCGAGCAGCGCGAGAAAGCGCTGAATGAGCAGCTCGGTCTTTCCCGAACCCGCCGGCGCCTGAACGATGAAAGAGTGTCCGGGATCGAGGGCGCGGTCGCGCTCGGCTTGATCGGGGATGGGGCGTGGTGCGCTCATGAGCGCTTCTCGGCCACACGGCACAGGATCTGCTGATCGCACTGCGCGCAGGTGTACTCGCCGTACTTGGGATCGACCCGCGCGTCGCCCGCGACGAATCCCCGGCCGAGCGAGTCGAGCTCGGCACGCCAGGCTCGCAGCATCGCGGCCCAATCGGCGTACTGCCTGGCGAGCGGGCTGCGACATTGGGCGATGGAGCTCACACCGGGCAGAGCGCCGTCCGCGAACCCCAAGCCCTTGAAGCGCAGATCGCCGGTTTTGAGTTGGGCGAAGGCCACGGCTGTCACGGGCTCCGTCTCGCCCAGCGCATAGAGGAGCAGCTGCGGCTCATCGGGACGCGGGCCCAGCCAGGCCGACACGCTGCTCTCGCCGGTCTTGTAGTCGATGACGGCGCGCCCGCCTTCGCCTGGCGAGGCCAGCGCATCCATGCGATCGAGCTTGGCATTCACGGTGAGTCCACCGAAGGACACGGGTTGCTTGCGCTCGATGGCGATCACTTCGAAAGCCGGGCGCATCCTCTCGAGCTCGAGCCACTCCCGGGTCATCTTGACGAGCCGGGCCTGCTCGAGCACCGCGACGCTTGCCTTGAACACACCAGGACGTCTGCGCTGCACTGCAGCAATCGCCCCGGCGGCGCCGACCTGAAGCAAGTGCGTCAGGGCCGCGGGCTCGATGGAATCGAGACGCGCCTGGCTCCTGAGCGAGGCCCAGACCGCGGCGAGCATTTGATGCACCAGGATGCCCCGCTCGGCGGCATTGAGACCGGCCTCGGGAGTGATCAGCGGTTTTGAGTCGAGGCGATGGCGCGCGAATGCGCGGAATGGGCAGGCGGCCTGATCCTTGAATAGGGCCGTGCCACCGGGAGTCGGGCCGACAGCTTCGAGCGCGGGGCCTGCGCCGTCCTCGATCTGCTCGAGCGCGCCGGCGCGATGGATGAGATCGCGCAACGAGTCAAAGGATCGAGTTCCCAAGCGGGCCAGGCTCACCCGCTCAACGCTTGAGATGAGCGGGCTCATGCGCATTTCGCGATCGTCGAGCCGGCCACTGAAACTCAAAATCACCTCGGGAGCCGCGGCCAGCCAGGCCTGCGTCATGCGCCGGCCGCGCTCGAGCGAGGCGGCGGCATCCGCATAGGGAATTCCCGCGGCGCGCTGCAGCGCGAGGGGAATCAGGGGATTGGGACGTGGGCCTAAGGGCCACGCCTCATCGGTGAGCCCCATGACCCACAGGTGATCGAAGGTGAGTCCCGCCGATTCGAGCACGCCCAGCACGGCAATCGGCACGGCCGGTGCCTCAGGTTGGAACAGCGTATCGGCCGCGATGCTGCGCAGCCCTTGCAAGGCCTGCGCGTAACCCATCTTCCCGCTCACGCGCTCGAGGGCCGCGAAGGTGGTCAGCACGCCATGCCATTTCTCGAGCGTTTGATATTCGTGCGAGTCGAGGGTGTGCTCGCCCGGAAAGCCCAAGGTTGAGAGGATGCTTGAGAAAGCCTGCGCCCACTGCGGCGGCGTTCTCGAGGTCCGCAGGTCGAGGCCCGCGAGACGCTCCAGCCGCTGCGTCAGCAGCGGCGCCCGAGGCATATCACGCAAGGCAAGCAGTGCTACGAGCTCGGCCAAAGTGAGCACCACTCCGGTATGCTCGCGCAAGCAGGCATCGAGGCCCGCGCGCAGCGGCGCTTCCGCGACGGCCGCGCCCAGGTAGGGCGAGCCGACGAGCCGACTGACATCCTGGAAGGTCATCTCCAGACCCGCGAGTTGCAGCCCGAGCAAGGCATCGCGCACCAGCGGGTAGTCGTTGAGCGGCAGTCCCAGCGACAGGTCGAACGGCAGCGGGGCACTCGGGTCGGCGGAGGGCAGGAGTGCCGCGGGCGTGAGAGTGGCTGCCAGCGTCCGTAGCAGGTGGCTGCGCGCTTCCTTGAGGTCCGGTATCACGATACCGATCCGCGTCCGCTCGCCCTTGTCTTCGAGCCGCTCGCGAGCCCAGGCGGCCACAGTGGAGATTTCCTCCCGGACCGAGTTGAATTCCAGCCTGCGGGCGCAGCCGCCCCTGGGCTCGGGATGCACGGTTGAGAGACTGACGGCTTGGGCTCCCAGCGCAGCGGTGAGCGCCTGCTGCTGTGGCGTGAGCGTGTCGAAGGCATACATCACTAGAACTTTGGGTTTGCGAACGTCCCGGTCCGCCAGGTGCGCCATGACGGCATCGGGCAGCCGCGCCGAGTCGATCTGCTGCCGCTCGCGTGTCAGCGACTCATAGCGCGACGACCACTCCATGAAGGCCGCCGTGTCTTCATTGAAGATCATGTGGGAAAGTTTAGGTGTCAGACGCCAGGCCTGCGCCAGCTGCCAGGCTTCACGGCAGTGACGGGCGGCCGCCCCCGCGCACAGCAGAGTTTCGGAGAGACGCGAATCCTTCACGATCTCCTCCCAGAGCGCCTGCTCCTGCGCCGGGGTCAGCAGGGTGAGAGGGTCTGCGTGGCCGCCATAAACCACATCGTCCCAGAGGCGCTCCACAAAAGAGCCGAAGGGCAGCACATCGGCGGTGTCCCAGACGGGTCGTCCCCGAGCAGCCTGGTGAATGTCAAAATCGCGCTGCACAGTCTGCGCCAGACGCCGATTGGGCGTGACGACCGTGACGCCTGCGGCATGACCGCCCGCGAGGCGCTCGAGCAGATCGTGCACTACTTGAAGCGGCTACCCGCCTCGACCACCTTGCCTTCGAGGGTCTTCGGCGGTGCGCTCGCATAGGCAGTCAGCAACTCCTCCATCCGGGCGAACACCTCGCGCAGCAGGGCCGCATCGGGCAGGTTGGTGATGCGGAAGTGGTTGCGGTAGGGCACGTTGAAACTGACGCCGGGTGCGACCAGCACGTGCTTCTGCTCGAGCAGATCGAGCGCGAACTGCTGGTCGTCGAAGCCAGGCAGGGCCGCGGTGTCCACGCTCACAAAGGCGTACATGGCGCCACGCGGCGGGGCCAGATGCAAAAAACGGCTGCTCTGCGTCGCGGCGAGGATGGCCGCGCGCGACTCGTAGAGCCGCCCACCCGGGGTCACGAGCTCACGGATGCTTTGATGTCCGCCGAGCGCGGTCTGCACCGCCCATTGCGCGGGGACATTGCTGCACAGGCGCAGCGAGCTCAAAAGCTCGAGCGCATTGAAATAATCCGCGGCGGCCGGCGTGCGCCCCGAGAAAGACACCCAGCCGCAGCGATAGCCGCAGGCGCGATAGATTTTCGACAGGCCGGACATCGTCGCGCACAGTGTGCCGCGCGTGAGCGTCGCCATCGGCACGAATTCCGCTCCGTCGTAGAGCATTTGATCGTAGATCTCATCGCTGAAGACCACCAGGCCGGATTTTTCCGCGAGCTGCGCCAGCGCCTCGAGCACCGCCCGCGGATAGACCGCGCCGGTCGGGTTGTTGGGGTTGATGACGACGATGGCGCGCGTTTTACGCGTGACGAGCCGCGCGACCTCCTGCGGGTCCGGCACGAAGCCGTTCTCGGCGTGGCAGGGGTAGTGAACGGCCTTGCCGCCGTTCAACGTCACGGCCGCGGTCCACAGTGGATAGTCCGGACTTGGCACCAGAACCTCATCGCCGGGGTTGAGCAAGGCACGCAGCGCGATGTCGATGAGCTCGCTGACACCGTTGCCCATGAAAACGTCGTCCACCGTGACGCCCGTAACCCCTCGTCCCTGCTGCTGCATCACCACGGCCTCGCGGGCCGGGAAGATCCCTTTCTGATGGCAGTAGGGCTCCGCGTTGGCCATGTTCTCGATGATGGCGAGGCGCATGGTCTCAGGCGTGCGGAAGCCAAAGAGGCCCGGATTGCCGATATTGAGCGAGACGATCTCGTAGCCCTGGCGCTCCATCTCGTGGGCGCGTCGGGCGAGCTTGCCGCGGATCTCATAGCGGACGTGGCGGAGGCTGTCGCTGGGGCGGATGGTCGGGATTTCGGTGCTCATCCGCCGCATTATCCCGACCGTGCGGGCGGGTGCAACTCCCGCCACCGGTGGCAGGCCACTTGCCATTGGATGCCCTCCTCGCCCGTATCCTCCCAGGCCGGAACCTGGCGGCGGCAGAGGTCGAGGGCGTGGGGACAGCGGGTATGGAACACGCAGCCCGAAGGCGGATCGAGCGGCGACGGGGGCTCCCCCTGCAAGGCGTGCTGTAGCCTGCCCGGCTGGATATCCGGATCGGCCACGGGAACGGCCTCGAGGAGACTTTCGGTATAGGGATGGAGCGGATTGCCGTAAAGCTCGGCGGCGGGCGCCAGCTCCATCATCCGTCCCAGGTACAGCACCAGCACCCGGTCGCAAAGGCGGCGTACCACGGCGAGGTTGTGGCTGATGAAGAGCAGCGCTAGGCCGTACTCGCGCCGCAGGTCCTCGATCAGCGCCACGATCTGTGACTGAGTGGTGACATCAAGCGCGCTTAACGCCTCATCGCATACCAGCAGCCGCGGCTTGAGAATCATGGCGCGGGCGATGCCGACGCGCTGGCACTGCCCGCCTGAGAGCTCGTGCGGATAGCGGTCGAGGAGCTGCGGAGCGAGCGCCACCCGCTGCAGCATGGCTTGCGCGGCTTCCCGCCGGGCGCCGCGCCCGAGTTCGCGGCGATGTACCTTGAGGGGCTCGCTGACTATCTCGGCCACGGTCATACGCGGGTCGAGACTGGCGAGCGGATCCTGAAAAATCATCTGCAGGTCGCGGCGGTCGGGCCGCGCCCGGCCGAGCCAAGTGATGTGTCCCTGCGAGGGATGCAGCAATTGCAACACCGCCCGCGCCAGCGTGGACTTACCGCTGCCGGACTCGCCGACGATTCCTAAGGCCTCGCCGGCGCGAACGTCAAGATCCACGCCGTCGAGCGCCCGCAGCGCGGCGAAATGCACTCGTACACCCTGCATATTGAGCAGCGATTCGCGGGGTTGCGGCAGGGCCGCCGCCGGCGTATCGAGCTGCGGCAGCGCGGCCAGCAATTGCCGGGTATAGGGATGAGCCGGCTCTTTGAGAATCGTCGCAACCGACCCCTGCTCCACGATCGATCCATGCTGCATCACGGCCACACGGTCGGCCAGCGCCGCCACTACGCCCAGATCGTGAGTGATCAGCACCAGCGACAGGCCGCGCTCGCGCTTCAACTCGGCCAGCAGCGCCAGGATCTGCGCCTGGATGGTGACATCGAGCGCGGTAGTGGGCTCATCGGCAATCAGCAGCTTGGGATCGCAGGCCAATGCCATCGCAATCATCGCCCGCTGGCGCATTCCGCCCGAGAGCTCATGCGGATACTGGCGCATGCGCCGCGCGGGATCGGTCATGTGAACACGATTCAGAAGCTCGAGCCCTCGCTCGTGCGCGGCGCGGCGCGACAGGCCGCGATGTCTCACCAGCGGCTCGGCCAGCTGATCCCCAATCCGCAGGTGCGGCGTGAGCGAGGTGAGCGGATCCTGAAACACCAAGCCCACGCCGGCGCCGCGCACCCGATCGAGCTGCGCGCGTCGCTGCCCAATCAGCTCCAGACCATCGAATCGGGCGCTGCCGCTGACGCGAGCATGACGCGCCAGCAGGCCCATCGTGGCCAGAAACGCCTGGCTCTTGCCGGCTCCGGACTCACCGACCACGCCGACGCATTCGCCCTCGCGCACCGTCAGCGAGAAATCGCGCACCGCCGCCACCTCGCCGACGGCGGTGTCATAGCGCACGCTTAAGCTATCGATCGCGAGGATCGAGCGCATCGCGCAACCCATCGCCGATGAAATTGAGGCATAACAGCAGCGCCACCAGGAATCCCGCCGGCACGAGCAGCATCCACGAGGCCGATTCCATCTCGCGCGATCCCTCGCTGATGAGATTGCCGAGACTGGCGAGCGGCTCCTGCACGCCGAGGCCGAGGAAGCTCAGGAAGCTCTCATAGAGAATCATCTGCGGGATGGTAAGCGTGGCGTACACCACCACGGGGCCGATCAGATTCGGCACGATGTGCCGCCACAGCATGGCGCCGGTACCTAGACCTAAGGCGCGCGCGGCCTCGATGAACTCGCGATGCTTGAGCGACAGCGTCTGGCCGCGCACGATGCGCGCCATGGTGAGCCAGCCCACGGCACCGATGCCGATGAAGAGTACATAGAGGTTGCCGCGATCGAACAGCGTCGTGAGGATGATCACGATGAAAATGTACGGCAGGGAGTAGAGCACATCGACCGCACGCATCATGACCTCGTCGGTGCGCCCGCCGAGATAGCCTGCGATGGAGCCGAAGGCCACACCGATCACAAGACTCACCGCGGTCGCCAGCAATCCAACCAGCAGCGAGATGCGCACTCCCAGCAGCGTACGAACGAACAAATCGCGCCCCAGCCGGTCCGTGCCCAGCCAGTGCGAGTCCTGCAGGGCCGGGGCGCTTGCCACATGGCTCCAGTCGAGATGGTCGTAGGTGTAGGGGCTGAAGAAAGGGCCCACGAGAGCGGCGAGCGCAATGAGCGCCAGTGCGAGCGCTGCGACCCAGGACTTACTCATAGCGGACCCGCGGATCGAGCCAGCCGTAGAGGAGATCGGTGGCCAGATTGGCGAGCAGCGTCACGGCCCCATAGACCACGATCATGCCCATGACCAGGCCGTAATCGCGATTGATGGCCCCCTGTACCAGGTAGCGGCCCGTGCCCGGCAGGGCGAACACGGTCTCCACCACCAGCGAGCCCGTGAACGCGAAAGCCACCGCGGGCCCGAGATAGCTCACCACCGGTGTCAGCGCCGGCCGCAGCGCATGCGTGACGATCACGCGCCACTCGCCGATGCCCTTGGCGCGCGCCGTGCGGATGTAGGGGCTGTGCAGAACATCGAGAAGGCTGGCTCGGGTGAGGCGCGTGACATAAGCCGCGATTGGCAAAGCCAGCGTCAGCACCGGCAGCACGAGCTCGCGCGCCTCACCGCTAAAGCCCGCGACCGGCAGCCATTGCAGATATAGCCCGAAGACCAGCGCAAGCAGCGGGCCGGTGACGAAGCCGGGCAGGGCCATGCCGAGCACCGCGAGACCCCGCACGCTGCGATCCAGCACGCCGTCGCGCCTCAGGGCCGCACCGATGCCGAGCGGCACACCGGCCAGCAGCGCCGCGAGCACCGCCGACAGGCCGAGCATGACGCTCACCGGCAGGCCCCGCGCGATGAGCTCACTGACGCTTAAGTCCCTGAACTTGATCGAGGGTCCGAAATCCCCATGCGCCAGGCCGCGCAGGTAGCGCCCGTACTGCACCGCAAGCGGCTGGTCGAGCCCATAAACCATCTCAAGATTGGCCTTGATCTCGGGGGGAAGCGAGCGTTCCTCGTCGAAAGGACCCCCGGGCGCCAGGCGGATCACGATGAAGGACAGCGTGACGATGACCAGCAGCGTGGGGATGAGAATGGCGAGGCGACGCAATGCGTACGCGAGCATCCGGGAAGTTTAGCTATAATCGCCCGCCTTATGAAACGCATCCTGGTCGGCATCAAACGAGTCGTGGACTACAACGTGCGCATCCGCGTCAAGCCGGATGGCAGCGGGGTGGTCACTGACGGCGTCAAAATGAGCATCAACCCCTTCGATGAGATCGCTCTGGAGGAGGCGCTGCGCATCAAGGAGCGCGGCGGCGCCGAGGAGGTGATTGTCGCGACTCTCGGCGTGGCCGATGCCCAGCAGCAGCTGCGTACGGCGCTCGCCATGGGCGCGGACCGCGCCCTGCACGTGGCGAGCGATGCAGCCATCGAGCCGCTGGATGTGGCGCGGGTGTTTCTGAAGCTGATCGAACGCGAGCAGCCCTTCCTGGTCATCCTCGGCAAACAGGCCATTGACGATGACAACAGCCAGACCGGGCCGATGCTGGCGGCCCTGTGGAATCGCCCGCAGGCCACCTTCGCCTCGAAGCTCGAGCTCGCAGAAGGCAAGGCCACCGTGACGCGCGAGGTGGATGCGGGGCTCGAGACGCTGCAGATCGACCTGCCGGCGGTGCTGACCACGGACCTGCGCCTCAATGAGCCACGCTACGTGAAGCTGCCAGACATCATGAAGGCCAAGAAGAAGCCCCTGGACACATTGACCCTCGATGCGCTCGGGGTACAGCCGCGGCAGCGCCTGAAAGCCGTGCGCTTCGAGCCGCCGGCGCAGCGGCAAAAGGGGGTCATGGTGAAGGATGCCGCGGAGCTGGTGGCGGCACTCAAGAAGCGGGGCGTGGTTTAACAATGAGCAAGATCCTGATTGTCGCCGAGCACGACGGCACGAAACTCAATCCCAGCACGGCCAAGTGCGTGAGCTGCGCGGCCACCCTTTCGGGCGCCGAGATCACTCTCGCGGTCTGCGCGAAGGATGGCGCTGCGCTCGCCCGGGAAGCGGCGGCCCTTCAGGGCGTCACCCGCGTCGTGACGCTGGATCATCCGGCCAATGAGCACGCTCTGGCGGCGGTGCTGGCGCCGCAGATCGTGGCCATCGCGGCGCCCTACACCCATGTCTTCGGGCCTTCCACCACTTTCGGCAAGGACCTGATGCCGCGTATCGCCGCGCTGCTCGATACCGCGCAGATCAGCGACATCATGGCGATCGAGAGCGCAACGCGGTTCCGCCGTCCGATCTATGCCGGCAATGCCATCGTCACCGTCGAGATCGCGGCCGGTGAGAAGATCGTCGGCACCATTCGTACCGCCTCCTTCGAGGCCGCGGCGGCCGGCGGCAATGCGGCCATCGAATCCGCTGCCGTCAATGCGGCCCTGCCCACCCACACCCGCTTCGTATCCCTGTCAGCTGCCAAGAGCGACCGGCCCGATCTGCAGTCCGCGGCGCGGGTGGTCTCGGGCGGCCGTGCGCTCGGCAGCGCGGAGAACTTCCAGATTCTCTATCGCCTGGCGGATAAGCTGGGCGCCGCGGTCGGCGCCTCGCGCGCGGCGGTGGATGCAGGCTTCGCCGCCAACGATCTGCAGGTGGGCCAAACGGGCAAGATCATCGCGCCGGAGCTCTATGTCGCCATCGGCATCTCGGGCGCGATCCAGCACCTCACGGGCATCAAGGATGCGCGCACCATCGTGGCGATCAACAAGGATCCGGAAGCGCCGATTTTCGAGGTGGCGGATCTGGGACTGGTGGGCGATCTCTTCCAGCTGCTCCCCGAGATCGAGGGGCTGCTATAGTCTTACAGCTGGCCTTACAGCTGGCTCAGCACGTATTCGGCCGAGGATACCTTGAAATCCTTCGGCGCCTCGATGAGGGCGCTCTTCACGATCCCATCCTGAACGATCAGCGCGAACCGTTGACCCCGCAGCCCTAAGCCCGCGGCCCGCAGGTCCATCTCAAGGCCCAGTGCCCGCGAGTAATCGCCGTTGCCATCGGCCAGCATCAGCACCTTCTCGCCGGCGTTGGCGGACTTGCCCCAGGCACCCATGACAAAGACATCGTTCACTGCCATGCAGGCGATCGTATCGACGCCCTTGGCTTTGAGCGCCGCGGCCTGCTCGACGAATCCCGGCAGATGCTTGGCGCTGCAGGTGGGGGTGAAGGCGCCGGGCACCGAGAACAGCACCACCTTCTTACCCTTGAAGATCTCATCAGTGGAGAGGTCCTTAGGTCCCTCCGCGGTCATGGTCTTGAGCGTGCCCGAAGGCATGCGCTCACCCGCCTTGATGGTCATGGTGTGCCCTTCACGCCTGACGGGCGTGCAAATTCCAGAGATTGGCCAGCCGCTCGAGCTTGGGATCGCCCTTGACGGCCTTGAAGGATTTCACAGCCTCGTCCTTCTTGCCGGCCTCGAGCTCGGCGATGCCGAGGAGCAGCCGCGCCTCGGCCTCATTGTGCACGCCAGGCTTGCTTAAGCCCCGCGACAGCGCCGTCACAGCCTTGTCGTACTGGTGATACCCCAGGTAAGCGAGGCCCACGGCGACATCCTTGGCGCCGTTTTTATCGGCCGCCGCGTCCTTATCCATCTTCGGCAGCGCGGCCAGGTCGGCAGCCGCACGGTGCTTGGCCGAATCGAGTAAGCGCTTGTTCTTGGCCTGGGCGCGCGCATCCGGGAACACCTTCTTCTCGAAGCCCTTTTCGAGGATGCTCTGTGCCTCCCCCGGCGAGCCGGCGTCCAAGGCGAGCTGCGCCATCTCGGTGTAGTCGTCGGGCTGCTTGAGCGCATCCACCTCCAGCGCCAGGCGATAGAGGTTGAGGCGGTTGTTGTCGGACTGCTCGCGGACCTGGAACAACGAGTAGAGCAGGTTCTGCCAGTACTCGGTCTTGGGGTAGTAGGTCACCAGCCGCTCGAGCGAGTGCGTGACGCAATCGGAGTCCTCGAGCTTGGAGCAGGCGCTCATGATGAGCTGCAGCAACTGCTCCTTGGGGGTCTGCCCGCGCTTGATCAGATCCTCCACATAGCCTTCGACGAAGCGCTTGGTGCCGCGGTTGTCGCCTTTGAGGTAGTAGGCCTGCGAGAGCAGCGTGTACATCTCCTCATCGGCATAGCCGCCTTTGACGGCGCGGGTGCCGAAATCGACGGCCTTGTCGTAATTCCTCAGGGTGTAATTGATCTGCGCCAGGGCGTTGACCCGCTGCGGGATCTGCGCCTTGTCGAAGTACGGGGAATTGAACGAGGCCTCAAGCGAGCGCGCGGCCTCCGCGTAATCCTTGGTGCGTACGGCGATGAAGCCAAGCATCTCATCGATTAGGTACTGATCGTAAGCGGTCTTGCCGGCGATATTCTGGGCGTCGTGCAGCTTGGCAAGCGCATCCTGATACTTCTTGGCCGCCATGGCGTCCTGCGCCGCCTTGAGCGTCTTTGCCTCAGGCTTGCTGACTTTAGGCCCATCCTCCGCGGGCGCCGCGGTGCTCGCGCCCAGAGCCAAGACAACACTGGCCAGCCCGGCTGCCCAGCGGAACGTATTCTTCATCATCAATCCTTAAACTCCGACACGTTAACGAATCCGATACGATGCATGCGATTGCGTTGCGCGGCGGACAGCACTTTAGCCACCGCGTCATACTTCGCCCGCCGATCCGGCCGCAGGTGAATCTCCGGCTGCGGCTCCTTGGGCGCCTCGGAACGGAAATAGTTCTCCAACGTCGGTATATCTGCCACCGGAGTGCCGTTCCAGACGACGGTGCCGTCGAAATCGATCTCCAGGTCGATAACCTCGGGGTGCACATTGGTCTGCGGCGTGTTGGCCTGCGGCATGTCGAGTTTCACCGCGTGGGTCATGATGGGCAGCGAGACGATCAGCGTCACGAGCAGCACCAGCATCACGTCGATGAGCGGCGTGGTGTTGATGTCGCACATCTCACCGCCTTCGGAATTGCCTACACTCATTGCCATGGAAATTGAGCCTCTTCAGTGAGCGACGGCAGTGCCATGGTCGGGCTCGGTGAGAAAGCCCACCTTCACCACGCCGCCGCGCTGGATTGAATAGATCACTCGCCCGACGGACTCGAAGCGAGCTTCTTTATCCGCCCGGATGTGAATCTCAGGTTGTGGCTTGACCACCGCTACCACCTTGATCTTATCCAGCAGCTGCTGGCGGTTGGCCAGATGTGCGCCGTTCCAGTACACATCACCGTTCGGATCCACCGAGATGGTGATGTTCTCAGGCTTGGTCACGGTCGGGATATTACTGGCGTGCGGCAGCTCTTCCTTCTTGAAGTTGGTGATGACGGGGATGGTGATCAGAAAGATGATCAGCAGCACCAGCATCACATCCACCAGCGGGGTGGTGTTGATGGTCGCCATGACGGCCGGCTCGCCGCCCGCGCCTCCCGGTCCAACGCTCATCGCCATGTGAGGTAACCTTCAGCCTTACTTGCGCAGCGAAGCTGCAGGCGCCGCTGGGGGACGGGCACCGCCCGATTCGGTGCTGCCTATGCGGGCACCGCTGACGAGATAGGCATGCAGATCGCCTGCAAAGTTCCGTAACGATTCCTGGATGCCTTTGTTCCGTCCGAGCAGCCAGTTGTAGCCCATGACCGCAGGCACGGCGACGAAGAGGCCGATGGCCGTCATGATCAGCGCCGAGCCCACGGGACCCGCCACCTTGTCGATGCTGGGCTGGCCGGAGAGGCCGATGGCCAGCAGCGCGTTCAAGATGCCCCACACTGTGCCGAAGAGGCCGACGAAGGGCGCCGTTGAGCCTACGGTTGCGAGGAGACCCAGCCCCGTCTGCAGCTTGGTGTTCACCTGATCCACGGCCCGCTGCAGCGACATGGTGATCCACTCGTGCAGGTCGATCCGGTCGGTCAGACGTCCCTCGTGATGCGAGGCGGCGCGCAGGCCATCCTCGGCCACCTGGCGGAACTCATCGCCCTTTTTCAGGCGCTGCACGCCATCGTTGACCGAGGGCGCGGTCCAGAACTGCTTCTCGACGATTTTCGCCGATTTCTTGAGCTTTCTCTGATCCCAGACCTTCGTGAACATAATGTACCAGGAGGAAAGCGACATGAGGGCGAGCAGCACGAGCACGCTGCGGTCCACAGGACCGCCTGTCTGCCAGAGCGCTCCCAGGCCATAAGGGTTGTCGGTAGAAACGGTATTGGCTTGGTTTTCCATAGGTGAAATCACTTTTTCAATTCGAATTTGACACGGATACTGTTGCAGTCGGTGGTAAGAACGCCGTCGATGGAGCCTGCCGTGTACCGGGCGGCCTTGGCGAGGCGCACGGCGGCCTCATCCAGGCGGGCACTGCGGGAGCTTCCAACCACGGTCGGCGTCTCGGCCAGCTTGCCATTCGGACCCACGCAGTACTTGATGATCACGGAGCCTTGTTCTTCCAGGCGGATCGAGGCCGGCGGATAAAACTCATCGGTGCTGGGAAACTTGCCGTTGGCCTTGATCACAGCGCGAGGCGACGGGGGCGCCGGCGGGCTTTTGGGAACGGGCTTGTCGGTGACGTTGGTGATCGCCGTGGGGGTCTCCACCGGAATCTCGATGGTGACATCGGGTGGCGGCACCTCGATGGGCGGCCGCTCGAACTCCGGCGGCGGCGGAGGCGGCGGCACATCGTGGGGCTGCACCTCCTCGATGAGCTTGGTCTCGATGGGCGGCGCGATGATTTCCACCACTTTGCGGGCAAGGCCGGTCGCCAGCATGATCACGACGCCGATATGCAAAGCGACGATGGCAATGAGAACGAGGATGCGGCGGGAGAAAAACGAAGTATCGTGTACGGTGGCAGCCATTTTTAAAAGCGAACGGTAAGTTAACGATCCCCGGCAGTTATAGCGCTTGGGTTAAAATATGCCGAAGCGTTTGCGTTGCGAACTGTAACCGCTGCGTTGTTTACTGACAACTCTCACGTTCGCTCCGTGACCGCACCCGAGGAGGCGCTGCCGACCAGGCGGGCGTATTTTCCCAGCACGCCGGAAGTGCTGAACGGTTTTGGCGGTTTCCAGGCCTTTTTACGGATACGCAACTCCGCGGCACTCAGATTCACGTTGATCTGTCGCCGAACGGCGTCAATCACGATCGGATCCCCGGTGCGCAGCAGGGCGATGGTGCCGCCCACGGAGGCCTCGGGCGAGATATGTCCAACGACGAAGCCATGACTGCCGCCGGAGAAGCGCCCATCAGTGATCAGGGCGACCTTGTCACCGAGCCCACGGCCCATGAGCGCGCCGGTGGGGCTCAGCATCTCGCGCATGCCCGGCCCGCCGCGCGGACCCTCATATCGAATGACGACTACATCACCTGCCTTGACCTTGCCGCTGAGAATGGCCTGGGTGGCACGCTCCTCACCATCGAACACGCGCGCCCGGCCGGCAAACCTGAGACCTTCCTTCCCCGTGATCTTTGCGACAGCGCCCTCCGCTGCCACGTTCCCGTAGAGCACCACCAGGTGGCTGTTTTTTTTCAGCGGGTTGGATAATGGCCGCACGATGTCCTGTTCAGCAATGTACATACCTATCTGGGCAAGGTTCTCCGCGAGCGTGGCCCCGGTTACGGTCAGGCAGTCGCCATGCAGCAGGCCGCCATCCAGCAGCATGCGCATCAGCGGCTGAATGCCCCCGATAGCGACGAGCTCGGACATCAGGTAGCGCCCGCTCGGCCTCAGGTCGGCGAGCACCGGCACCCGCCGCCCGATGCGGGTGAAGTCGTCGAGCTTGAGTTTGACCCGAGCCTCGGCCGCGATCGCCAGCAGGTGCAGCACCGCGTTGGTCGAGCCCCCCAGGGCGATGACCACGGTGATGGCATTCTCAAATGCCTTGCGGGTCAGGATGTCGCGCGGGCGGATGCCCGCCTCGAGCAGCTTCATGACGGCCGCGCCCGCGCGGCGGCAGTCCTGCCGCTTGACCTCGCTGACCGCCTCCTGTGCCGAGCTGTCGGGGAGCGACAGACCCAGAGCCTCGATGGCCGAAGCCATGGTGTTGGCGGTGTACATGCCGCCGCAGCTGCCGGGGCCGGGAATGGCCGTACGTTCCACCTCGAGCAGCTGCTCCGCGGAGATCTTCCCGGCCGCATGGGCCCCCACCGCCTCGAAGATCGACACGATGTCACGGCGCTGCACGCCCGGTCGGATAGTGCCCCCGTACACGAACACCGCGGGACGGTTGAGCCGGGCCATGGCCATGGCGCACCCCGGCATATTCTTGTCGCAGCCGCCGAGGGCTACGAAGCCATCGAACCCTTCTGCGCCTACTACCGTCTCTATGGAGTCCGCGATGATCTCGCGGGAGACCAGCGAGTAGCGCATGCCAGGAGAGCCCATGGAGATGCCGTCCGACACGGTGATGGTGTTGAAAAGAACGCTTTTACCACCCGCCGCATCAACGCCCGCGGCGGCCTCGCGCGCCAGCTCGGCGATATGCATGTTGCAGGGGGTGAGATTGGCCCAGGTGGAAGCGATGCCCACCTGCGGCCGGGCAAAGTCCTCATCGGTGAAGCCCACGGCCCGTAGCATGCCCCGGGCGGGACTCTGCTTATCGCCATCGACCACCTGGCGGGAGTACTGGCGCGGATCGGTGCCGCGGGTTTTGGAACGCATAATGGGGCATAGCGTAACACTGTTCATTGACAAGACTCAGCCGGCTGTGCTCCTATCCGCGGTGTGAAAATCGTAGTACTGGTAGCAACCCCCATTAACCTGCTCCTTCTTAGGAGCGTGAGGTGCGGGACGCTCGTGCACGGTTAACACCCAGGCAAGAGAGACACCAAAACCCCGCACCGGCAAAAGCCGCTGCGGGGTTTTTTATTTACGACCGGGAGAAATGACGATGCGCTTGTATTCGCAGAAGAACGTAGACCGCAAGGCGCTCAAGGGGGCGCGGATCGCCATCTTAGGGTATGGCAGCCAGGGCCGCGCCCATGCCCTGAACTTGAAGGACAGCGGCTTCGATGTGGTGGTGGGCGCGCGTCAAGGCGGCGCCAGTGGGAAGAAGGCCCGCGCCGCGGGCTTCAAAGTGGCCTCGATGGCCGATGCCGCGGCCGGCGCGGACCTGGTGGCCTTCCTGGTGCCAGACCTGGCGCAAAAGGCCCTTTATGAGGAGGTAAAGGCCAGCCTGAAAAAAGGCGCCACTCTGCTCTTCGCGCATGGCTTCAACATCCATTTCAAACAGATCCGGCCGCGCAAGGATCTCGATGTGGTGCTGATCGCCCCCAAAGGCCCCGGCGATCTGGTGCGACGCCAGTACGAGCAGGGCCGCGGCGTGCCCTGCCTCATCGCCGTGGCGCAGGATGCCACCGGCAAGGCACATGCCAAGGCGCTCGCCTATGCGGACGGCATCGGCGGCACCCGCGGCGGCGTGCTCGACACCACCTTCGCCGAGGAGACCGAGACCGACCTTTTCGGCGAGCAGGCGGTGCTGTGCGGCGGCGCGACCGAGCTCGTGGTCAAGGGCTTCGAGACCCTGGTCGAGGCCGGCTACCAGCCCGAGGTGGCCTACTACGAATGCCTGCACGAGCTCAAGCTCATCGTCGATCTGCTACACGAAGGAGGTCTCGCCAAGATGCATCGGTTCATCAGCGAGACCGCCAAGTACGGCGACCTGACCCGTGGGCCGCGCATCGTCAACGATCGGACCAAGAAAGAGATGCGCAAGGTGCTCAAAGAGGTGCGTAACGGCAAGTTCGCGCGCCAGTGGATCAAGGAGAACGAGAAGGGCCAGCCCGAGTACCGGCGGCTTCTTGCCAAGGATCTCAAGCACCCGATCGAGAAGGTGGGCGTCGCCCTGCGCGCCCGCATGCCCTGGCTCAACGAATCACGCAAATAGGGAAAACCCATGGTCCCGCAACCCGAATCCTTGGTTATCTTCGACACCACCCTGCGCGACGGCGAGCAATCGCCCGGCTGCAGCATGACCCAGCCCGAGAAATTGCGCGTGGCGCGCGCGCTCGCCGAGCTCGGCGTCGATGTGATCGAAGCCGGCTTCCCGGCCGCCTCGCGCGGCGACTGGGAGAGCGTCAACGCGGTGGCGCGTGAGGTGCAAGGGGCGACCATTTGTGGGCTCGCGCGCTGCGTCCGCTCCGACATCGAGCTTGCGGCGAAGGCGCTGAAACCGGCGCCGCGCCACCGCCTGCACGTGTTCCTCGCCACCAGCGCGATTCACCGCCAGTACAAGCTCAACATGGCCGAGGAGCAGATCCTGCGCACCGCCATCGACGGGGTGCGCTGGGCGCGCGATCTCTGCGAGGATGTGGAGTTCTCGCCCGAGGATGCCTCGCGCACCGAGCTGCCATTTCTGGCCCAGGTGGTCGAGGCCGCGATCGAGGCCGGCGCCACCACGGTCAACATTCCCGACACGGTGGGCTACACCGTGCCCGATGAGTTCGCCGAGCTCTTCCGCTATCTGCGGCAGAATGTGCGCGGCATCGAGCGCATCAAGCTCTCGGTGCACTGCCATGACGATCTGGGAATGGCCGTGGCCAACAGCCTGACCGCGGTGGTGGCCGGCGCGCGCCAGGTGGAATGCACCATCAACGGCATCGGCGAGCGCGCCGGCAACTGCTCGCTCGAGGAAGTGGTGATGGCGCTCAAGACCCGCGAGGCCTTCTTCAACCTGCGCACGCATGTCGATACCACGCGCCTTTATCCCACCTCGCGTCTGGTCTCGAGCATCACCGGCATGCCCATCCCACGCAACAAGGCCGTGGTGGGCGAGAACGCCTTCGCCCACGAGTCGGGCATCCACCAGCACGGCATGCTGCGCCACCATTCCACCTACGAGATCATGCGTCCGGAGGATGTGGGCCTGTCGCGCAGCCACCTGGTGCTGGGCAAGCACAGCGGCCGCCATGCCCTGCGCGAGCGGGTGCAGCATCTGGGCTTCGAGCTCGACGAGGCCGAGTTCAACCGGGTATTCGAGGAGTTCAAGGCACTGGCCGACCGCAAGAAGGAACTCTTCGATGGAGACATCGAAGCATTGGTTCTCAAGACCGAGGGTAACGCCGTAGGACCCTGGACCCTGCTCGAGCTCAATACGGTCGCAAGCAGCACCGCGCCGGCCAAGGCCTTCGTGCGACTGGGCCACAGCGATGGCCGCACCATCGAGCACAGCGCCCAGGGCGACGGTCCCGTCGATGCGGCCTTCAAGGCCATCGAGGCCGCCACCGGCGTCGGTGTGGCGTTGCGCAAGTTCGAGGTCCGTGCCGTCACCGAGGGCGAGGATGCGCAGGGCGAGGCCATCGTCCACGTCGAGTACAATCTGCGCACGTATCGCGGCTCGAGCGTCAGCACCAATATCGTCGAGTCGGGCACCCAGGCCTTCCTCGAGGTGATCAACCGCATCGAGGCCTCGCAGAATACGGGCGTTCGCCAGCGCGATGAGCGCACGGGCTCGGCCCGCATCGCGCAGGCCGCCGTTTAGAACTCAAGAGGATTTTTTTATGCCTATTCCTGCCACACCCTTCATCTGGTTCAACGGCAAGCTCGTGCCCTGGGAGAAAGCCACGGTACATGTGTTGTCGCATGCGCTGCACTACGGCTCCTCGGTGTTCGAGGGCATTCGTGCCTACGAGACGCCGAAGGGAGTCGCGATTTTCCGCCTGCGCGATCATTCGAAGCGTCTACTGGACTCCGCGAAGATCTACCGCATCGCCCTGCCCTACACCGTCGAGCAGATCGATGAAGCCTGCCGGCAGGTGATCGCCTCCAACGATTTGAAGCGCGGTGGCTACATCCGCCCCATCGCCTTTCGCGGCTATGGCGAGATCGGTGTGGCTCCGAAGGTCGATCCGCCGGTGGAGTTCGCCATCGCGGCCTGGGAATGGGGCAAGTATCTGGGGCACGAGAGCGAGGCGGCGGGCGTCGATGTCTGCATCTCCTCGTGGAACCGCGTGGCGCCCAATACGATTCCGGCACTCGCCAAGGCCGGCGGCAACTATCTGTCGAGCCAGCTGATCGCCCAGGAGGCGCATCGTCTGGGGTTCGCGGAGGGTATTGGGCTCGCGCCCGACGGCACGCTGAGCGAGGGCTCGGGGGAAAACCTGTTCCTGGTCAAGGATGGCGTGCTGCTGACACCGGCGCTCGGGCATTCGGTGTTGGGCGGCATCACGCGCAATACCGTCATGTGTCTGGCGCGCGAGCGCGGCATCGAGGTGCGCGAAGGCTCCCTGCCCCGCGAGCTGCTGTACTTGGCCGATGAGGCATTCTTCACCGGCACCGCAGCCGAGATCACCCCCATTCGCTCCGTCGACCGGCTGCCGGTGGGCGAAGGCAAGCGCGGGCCCATCACCGAGGCGCTGCAAACAGCCTTCTTCGGTCTTTTCTCGGGCAAGACGGAGGACAAGTGGGGCTGGCTGGATCATGTGGACTTCGGAAAACCACGCGCCAAGGCCGTCGGATGAAAACTCTGTTCGAAAAGGTCTGGGAACGACACGTCGTTGCTCCCGAGACAGCCGATACGCCGGCGGTGCTCTACATCGACCTACATTTGATTCACGAGGTCACCTCGCCCCAGGCCTTCACGCAGCTTGGCGAGCGGGGGCTTAAAGTCCGCCGCCCGGATCGCACGCTGGCCACCATGGATCATTCCACCCCGACGCGCACAGACCAAGTGTTCGGCGGGGTGCCGATCTCGATAGAGTCGGCGGCGCAGCAGATCGCCCAGCTGGAGAAGAACTGCGCGGAATTTGGTGTGGAGCTCTTCGGCCTGCGCAGCGACCTGCGCGGCATCGTGCATATCGTGGGACCGGAGCTGGGGGCCACGCAGCCCGGCCACACCATCGTCTGCGGCGACAGCCATACCAGCACGCACGGCGCGTTCGGCGCGCTGGCCTTCGGCATCGGCACCACGGAGGTGGGGCATGTGCTCGCCACGCAGTGTCTACTGCAGCGCAAGCCGCGGACGTTCGCGATTGAAGTGAATCAGCGCTTACCGGCAGGCGTCACCGCCAAAGACCTGATTTTGGGCATCATCGGCCGCATCGGCGTGGCGGGCGGCACCGGGCATGTGATCGAGTATCGCGGCGCGACCATTCGCGGGCTCGACATGGAAGAGCGCATGACGGTGTGCAATATGTCGATCGAGGCCGGCGCGCGCGCCGGGATGATCGCACCGGATGAGACGACCTATGCCTATCTCGCCGGGCGTCCGCGAGCGCCTAAAGGGGAGGCCTGGGAGCGTGCGCTGGCCCACTGGCGACAGTTGCCGGGCGATACGGGCGCGAAATTCGATAAACAGGTCGAGTTTGATGCCACTACGTTCGAGCCCATGATCACCTACGGCACGAACCCGGGCATGGTGGTCGCGGTCAACGGGACGATTCCGCAGCGCCGTGGCGATGCGGCGTTCGATCAGTCGCTGCGGTACATGGGTTTCGAGGCGGGCGCTTCGATCCGCGACAAGGCGGTGAACGTGGTGTTTCTCGGCAGCTGCACCAATGGGCGGCTGTCGGATCTGCGCAGCGCCGCGGAGGTGTTGCGCGGTCACAAGGTGGCCAAAGGCGTGCAGATGCTGGTGGTACCGGGCTCGCAGCAGGTCAAGAAGGCGGCCGAGGCCGAAGGGCTCGACCGCGTGTTCATCGACGCGGGCGCCGACTGGCGCGAATCGGGGTGCTCGATGTGTCTGGGGATGAATGGGGACACGGTAGCGAAGGGCGAATACTCCTTGAGCACCAGCAATCGCAATTTCGAGGGTCGCCAGGGCGTGGGCGCGCGCACGCTGCTCGCGAGCCCGCTGACCGCGGCGGCTTCCGCCGTGCGCGGGCGCATCACCGATCCCCGTGAGCTTCTGAACGGCTGAGATCTCATGGAACCCATCAAGACGATTCGTTCGCGTACCGTCGTGCTCGCGGCGGCCAATATCGACACCGACCAGATCATTCCGGCGCGGTTTCTGACCACGACCAGTAAGCAGGGACTGGGGCAGCGGCTCTTCAATGAGTGGCGTTATGCCGCCGACGGCTCCCCGCGAGCGGACTTCATTCTCAACCAGCCCGAGGCGCGGGGCTGCCGCATCCTCGTCGCGGGGCGCAATCTTGGCTGCGGCTCCTCGCGAGAGCATGCGCCCTGGGCACTGCTGGATTACGGCTTTCAGGCGGTGATCAGCACCGAGATCGCGGATATCTTCAAGAACAATTCGCTCAAGAACGGGCTGGTGCCGGTGGTGGTCGATGAGACGACGCACCGTTGGCTGCTGGAACACCCGGGCGCTGAGGTAACGATCGATCTCGAGTCGACGACGCTGACGCTGCCCACGGGCGAGACGGTGAAATTTCCGCTCGAGTCCTTCGCGCGCTACGGTCTCCTGAATGGCGTGGATGAGCTCGGCTATCTCCTCAGCCGCGCGAAGGAAATCGACGCCTTCGAACGCCGCGCCCCATGAAAGCACGCATCACGGTACTCGGCGGGGACGGCATCGGTCCGGAGGTGGTTGCGGAAGGGGTTCGCTGCCTTAAGGCGATCGGCGAACGCTTCGGGCATGAGTTTGAGCTGACGGAGGCGTCGTTCGGCGGCGCCGCCATCGACGCGCACGGCGATCCCCTACCCGCCTCGACTTTGAAATCCTGCCTGGCATCGGATGCCGTGCTACTCGGCGCCATCGGTGGGCCAAAATGGTCGGCGCCGGATGCGAAGGTGCGGCCGGAGGCGGGGCTGTTGCGATTGCGGCGTGAGCTCGGGGTGTATGCGAATCTGCGGCCGGTCAGCGTGCATCCGACGCTGGCGGAAGCCTCCACCATCAAAGCGGCGGTGCTCGAAGGCGTCGACCTGGTATTCGTGCGGGAGCTGACCGGTGGTATTTATTTCGGGGAAAAGAAACGCAGCGCCACGCAAGCCAGCGATCTGTGCACCTACACCGCCGCGGAAATCGAGCGCGTCACACGGGTCGCGGCGCATCTGGCGCGGGGACGGCGGCGCAAGCTGACTTCGATCGACAAGGCTAATGTGCTCGAGACCTCGCGGCTATGGCGCGAGGTGGTGGAACGGGTGATGCGGGCTGAGTTTCCCGATGTGACGCTGGAGCATATGCTGGTGGATGCGGCGGCCATGCACTTGATCCGGCGGCCGCGGGACTTCGATGTGATCGTCACTGAAAACATGTTTGGCGATATTCTCACCGATGAGGCTTCGATGCTGGCGGGATCGCTGGGGCTTTTGCCGTCGGCGTCCTTAGGCGATGGCAAGCGCGGATTGTATGAGCCGATTCATGGGTCGGCGCCGGATATCGCGGGCAAGGGGATTGCGAATCCGCTGGGGACTATTTTGAGCGTGGCGATGTTGTTGCGGCATTCGTTGGGGTTGGAGGCGGAAGCTATCGCGCTCGAAACTGCCGTGCGCCAATCTCTTATGGAAGGTGCGCGAACCGCGGACATCGCCGCCACCGACGCCGCAAAGCGGTCTACGCGGGAAGTGGGCGATGCTGTGATCAGGCAACTCAATAGATGAGGCATCAGGCGGGCCGCAAGCCGCTACGGTAGCGAGTATTCGCCCTCGATCTGGTAGCTCATCGTGCCATCGGCACTGGGTGTGCCTTTGAACGTGCCCTTACCCTTGAGGCCCTTCAGCTTCCCCGCGCCGTCGGTAAAGTGCCAGGTGCCCTCGGAACTCACCGGCTTGCCGTCCTTCGAACGCGATGTACCGCTGAATTTGACGGTGAACTTGTCGCCGTTGGACACCGTGCCCACGTAATAGCCCCGATCAGAAGCTACGTCCCCGCTGATCTCCGTGGCGACGGTATCGACACCGTCCTTCGCCTGAAGTCCCGCCATCTCGATGGGCTTCGACCAGGTGCATTGCGCGGTCACAATGGCCAGCGCGTGATTGGGCCGGTCGCCAATGGCAACAGGTGTCGGAGGCGTCGCCTTGCATTGTTGCGTGCCGGAGATTTTGTTCTGCGCGAGCACACCGGTCGCGAACGCGACGGCGAACAAGGAGATAAGGACGGTCTTGATGTTCATTTCTGCCCCTTTTGCCGGGAACCGCCCCGACTGTTTTGCCCAGTCTGTGCCCATGCCGGAGAACGGTCAAGCGTGATCGGTGCCGGGCTCGCAGTGCCTCTCAGGCTCAGCGCGCACTCGATCTTCACATGAATCAGCCGCTCGAATCACTTCCCCCTTCCTGCCTTCTGACACACCGCTCGATGAATTTCTCGATCGGGCCGCCGATCACAAGGATGATCATCGCCAGCGCGAATCCACAGACCACAATGCGATACAGGCCCAGGCCGCAAGCCACTCCCAGTCCCGCAGTCAGCCAGATCGCCGCCGCTGTGGTGAGCCCGGAAATCCGCGCCGAGGCTGCCGCCGGATGCAGAATGACGCCCGCTCCCAGAAATCCGATGCCTGTCAGGATTCCCTGCACGATGCGGCTCACGGCGGTGGGATCCGGGGCTATTTGCGAGCCGATGAGCGTAACGACGGCCGACCCCACACTCACCATTGAAATGGTGCGAAAGCCGGCCGCCTTGTGGTGAAGGTCGCGATTGATTCCAACGGCCGCGCCGCAGGCGAGTGCTGTCAGGAGCCGATATAATATCTCGGCGGTCGTCATATCAGCATTATAGCGAGACCCGGATGGATACCAAGCTACGGCCCGAATTGAAGCTGGTCGGGATACTGGACCTCAAGCCTACGCAAATCACAGTGGGCCTGCGTGAAGTGGGCGCAAGGCGCCGGCGCTGGCGCTGGCGCAAACGCTCGGACAAGGATACCGCCAAATTCCTCGGCCGGCACATGATCCCGGTGATCTTGGGGCCACAAGGCCGTCCCTATCTGATCGACAACCATCACCTTGCGCGGGCCCTGTATGAGGCTGGAATCAAAAAAGTCCTCACGCTCATCGTCGCCGACTTGAGCAGACTCGATACGGATGCCTTCTGGTTCGTCATGGAAAACCGCGGCTGGGCACACCCTTACGACGGGCGCGGTCGCCGGCGACCGCACGAGGCGCTGCCCACCACGGTCAAGGGGCTGCGCGACGATCCTTTCCGCTCCCTGGCCGGCGAGCTGCGTCGGGCCGGCGGCTACGCGAAGGAAACGGTCCCTTTCACCGAGTTCCTCTGGGCGGACTTCCTGCGCCGCCGGGTAAAACGCAAACTGGTGGAAAACGATTTCCCGCGCGCATTGAAGGAAGCACTTAAGCTGGCCCGGAGCGAAATGGCCGATTACCTGCCGGGGTGGTGCGGCGCGGTGAGCGATTGATCGGGCAGACTCGACCGATCGTTACGCACGCGACAGCGCGTTACCAGATATGCGGCTTACGGTATGGCGCCAAGGCTTAAGGTTTCACCTCGACGATCTTGCTCTCGCTGCAGTGAACGGCTGTTGCATCTGCTCCCGCCACTCGAGCAATCGGCGCAAACAATGATCGATCTCCTCGCGCAGCTCCTCGCGGGAAAGCGTCCGGAACCTCTCCCCGCGCTGCATGGCTAGATCCAGCGATAGTTGCTCCTGGCTGACACGCCACCCTTCGGCCACTTCCTCAGCCGTAATACTCAGCCGGTCGGCCAGCGCCTGAGGCTCTACGCCCTCAAGCAAACGCCGGCCGATGAGATAGTACAATGCCTCGCGCGCGCGAAAGTCATCCATTTGGGTTAATCCGTTCCAACTCGCAGGGGCTATGCCACATCCGACTTCGCCCCCTCCTGCGCGCCAACCCCCAAATGCGCATCAAGCTCGCTGAACAGTCCCGCGGTGCGCCACTGTGCCCGATGGCCCACTACATAGAGAGCCTCCTTGGCCCGACTCACCGCCACGTTGAGCAGGTTCGGCCGCCCGCCCGCCCACTCCCGGGCCCCGAGTTGCGCGGCACCCTGCGCACCCAGCACGAAAATCACCGCCTCAGCCTCCTGGCCCTGCACCACGTGAACCGTCCCCACCCGCTGCCTGACCCAATCCCTGGGATTGCTCACCCACCCATCCAGCACGCCGTTTTTCAGGATGAACTCACGTAACCGATCCTGCACCACCACAAAGGGAGTGACCACATAGAGATCCGGCTCGATGCCGGCACTGGCCAGCTGCCGCAGCAGGGCGATCACCTGCGAACCTTCCTGCGGACACCATTTGTCCTGCGTCTCACCCCGAACGTCGAACCAGCGTGACGGCCCCAGCAACGAACGAATGGGAGACGGCCGATAAGCCCGTGCATGGATCATCAGCCGCCCATACGCCACGGCATTGGAAAGTCCGAACATCGGCTCGGCGCAGCGCCGATGGATCAGGAGCGGCACCCCGACCGTGCGGCTGCCATAGTCGCCATGGAACGAGGCCATGCAGGACGTGGCCGCATCCGCTAGAGTCTGCACCGACGCCGCGGGCGCGTTGAATTTGTCGGGATCGACGGCCAAGCGCCGGCAGATCGCCTCGGTGAGAGGCGCGGGCAATGTCACCACCGGCTCGAGCTGCATGGGATCGCCCACAATCACCGCGCGCCGGGTCCGCATCAGAGCGCCCACCGCGGCCTGCGGCGGCGCCTGCCCGGCCTCATCGATCAGCAGCCAGCCCAGCGCCTCGCAGGGCAGCTGTCCCAGCATGCGCTCGACCGAAGCAAAGGTGGTCGAGACCACCGGGACCACGAGAAACAAGGACGCCCAAAGATCGCACTGCAGCGAGGCCTTATCCGGGCCAGCGGAGAGCTTGCTGCCGAAAGCGGCCATCAGCGCGCCGAAGTTGTGGCGCAAGGGCTTCGCCGCGGCGTCGATGAAAGCCTTGTGCAGCGCCATCGCGGCAATGAACACCTCATCCCGGGCGCGGTGAGTGGCATCATCGAGCCACGGCGCCTCACACTGATAGTCGGTGCGCTGACGAGCGAAGAAACGCTGATCCACCATTCGGGTACCCAGCTTTTCGCGCAACGCCCCGACGGAATCATCGAGCCTCGCTTTGAGCTCGCGCACTTTGAGGACGGCCTGCTGCCGGTCTTCCTCGGCGGCTTGGACACTCTGCTCAAGATGCTTAGCTGCGCGGCGCCACGCACGGCCCCGCGGCGTATAAAGCAGTCCTGCCCACCAAGGCGGCCGCACTCCAAGATGGGCTTTCAGATCGCCGTGTGCCTTGGAGCAAACCTGTTGCGCATCGAGCAGTCTCTGCTCGGCCTCGTCAAATGTCCGCAAGGCCTCGAGCCTGTCAAGCAAAGCCTCGCTCCGTGCCCACGCCCCCAGAAAGGTGTCACGCGCTTCCCGCCAGCGCACCAGAGCCTCATCGCGCCCCTTGGGCGCTTGCTCCTCCTGCACGATCTTGGGATCGCGCTCCATGGCCTTGCCGGTTTTGGGATCTAGATAATGGACGGTCCGGGGCACGCCGCAGGCGTGCGCGAGATAAGAGGACAGCCCCACATCCTTGTCCCACCAGAACTTTTCCTTGAAGTGCGCGCGATTGGCGGAATTGCCCAATACCGCGGCGATCAGTCCCCAGGTGTTGGCCCGGCCAGCGGCCTGCAAGGCATCCGAAGTCGTCTTGAAATACCGCAGCCCTTTGGCATCGGCGGCGACGGCCGCTAGGGCGGGCAGCTCCGCGCTGATGTTCTCCACCGCTTTGTTATTGGATGAGGCCACCAGGATCTCAAAGCCGCGCAGCCGCGGATCGAGGCGATAGAGGCGAAAACGGCCACTGCCCGCCTGCATCTGCTCGCCACTGTCGGTAAACGCGGTGGCAGGGTCGTCAAAGCCCGCCATGACGCGCGCGCGCTCTGCCACCAGGGCAGCCACGATATCGCGCAGCAAGGTGGTCTTGCCGGTGCCCGGCGGACCGTTAATGGCCAGAATGCCCTGATCTTTGAGTTCGCGCAGCGCCAGATTCACCGCGGCCTGCTGCAGCAGCACCAGCGGATGGCGCCCCGGACCGGGCCAGCGCGCGGGCGAGAAATGAACGGGTCGAATGGCGGCCATGAGCGAGTGCTGATCGTTCAACAAATCCCGCCGACGCACGGGCTTGTCCGATCCCAGAAAAAGCTTGAGATTACCGGACGCGGCATCGCGGCCGATCTGCTCGGCCGCGACGATCAGATAATTGAGAAAGAAACTGTTCAGCAACAGCGGCTCGGGTGCGGCGCCGCGCTCATCCATCCGCAGCGCAAACCGCGGCCCTTGCACCCCCTCCGCCGGCAATCCCAGCGTGTGCACTAGCCACTCGAAGCTCTGCTTAAGGGTCGCCACGGTAAGCGGCACCGTCTCCCCCTCATCGTCCGTTTGCCGCAGGCGAGCCAGCAGCTCCTGAGTCAAGACCTTTTCAGCGCTGGGCCACTCACTCAAGGACTCGAGCTGGCCCGCCAGTGCCCGGGGCAGGGCCCAGGCAAAACTCGAGATCGAGGCGGCGTTGTCCTTCACCAACCGACCCCGACTGTCCAATATCAGGACCGCCATGACCGCGTGGCCGCGTGCGGTGCGAGACTCCGCCGAGGACTCCGGATAGGCGGCGGCCAGTTGCGCAGTGGCGGATTCGAGATTGAGGGTGCCCAGTATCAGTTGATAGTAAAGCTGAGCACTCTGTCCGGCCGGCCCGCTCCTCGTCTCCCACGGCAGGGAACGATCCGTCAGCCGCACGACCGCGCGCTTATCCCCTCCCACCAGGTCGTGCGGCTCCTTGAACGCGGGCGGCGAAAGCACTTCCAGCGCAATCCAGGCAGAAACGACCGATTTCGGTGTATTCGCGTAACTTATAGGCATTGAAGTCACAGGTCGACTTGAGCGACTCTAATCGGCATGATGGATTTCCTGCTATTGGCCTCCTTGAAACGCTTCAGCAGCGTCGGCGTGCTCACGATCCGGGTCGTTGTCGGACTGTTCCTGCTATGGGCCATTGCGAACATCCTGCGCAGCGAGACCCACTTGCGCGGCTTTGCCAGCTCCCTTGCTCAATTTAATTTCCCGCTGCCCTATCTGATGGCCCGCATCTCGGCCTATACACAAGCTTTTATTGCCGTCAGCTTCACCATCGGCTTCCTGACGCGCTGGGCTGGCCTGCTCTGCGCCGCCCATTTTGGCGTAGCGTTGGCCATGGTGGATCGATTTGCCGGCATGCGCGGTGCGTTTCCCGCAGCCGTCCTCATCGCCATCGGCGTATTTCTCGCGTTCCACGGCGCCGGCCGCTTCGGGCTCGACTCCTTCTTCGAGGAACGCGCGCGACAGCGGTTTGATGTTCACTATTGATGTGGAGAGCTCAACCATAGAAGGCCTGATCGATGACGGAGCGTAGCTCGAAGGCAGAATAGCGGTGACGGGCGCGGACCAGGACAATCGGCAGGCCGATGGCGTTGCAGATGTCGATGACGAAGGCGTCGCGTAGCACTCTTTCTTTCTGCTGATGGGAGTTGTCGTTGAGCTCTATGACACCGGCGATGGAAAAGTCGCGCGGGTGACAAAGGACAAAATCAAAGTGCTTGGAGCTGATGCGGTTGAAGGCCGTGCGGCGGTCGCGCCGACGGATGTTTTGGCGGAGGTCGATGACATCGGCGATACGGGTCTTGGCAAAGATGCGGTAGTGCCTACCCACCGCTCGATCGAGCGTATGCAAAAAAGCCGTTTCCGCCGGAGAGAACAGCGACAGACAGCGAACATAGGGCGAGCCGCCGGACCGCCTCGAGAGCAAAATCAGCGCCTGGACGGCCTGCAACGCGACGAGCAAGACCAGCGCCGCGATTAACCACTGCATGACAGGACCTTAAAGATGATGATGATGATGTCATGCCAGCGTATCCCGACCTCCCCTGGCGTTTCAGCATCCATAAGTGACGCGTTTGCGCCCAAAACAGCCTCTTTTTGGCGCCGTCTCCGATATTGCAGCGCAACGTCACGGGAAACCCGCTAACGGCTACTATCCCGCCCTTTCCACATAGGGCCAAACCTGACCTTCCGGGGTTGCAAGCGCCATTCCGGCCTGTTTTGAGTGCAAACGCGGAGCTTTGCCTGCGCTATTGCGAACCCACCTCCATTATCATCAGCTATCATAAGCCCCGTCCATGTCCTGCCACCTCGCAATCAGGAGCTTCTGCTATGAAATGGAACCCTGTCGTTTGGATCGCCGTCGCATCGATCCTCTGCGCGGCCTGCTCGCGCGCCCCGGATAAAGCGCGTCACACGGTGGAGGAATATCTCGCAAATGACGCATTGCGCAAGGAACAGGTCGCCCGTTGCTCGAACGATCCCGGCTCCATCGACAAAACCCCCGATTGCATCAATGCGCTGGAGGCGGAGCGGCGTGACGGATTGGGAAGCTTCAGTAGCCGTTTCCAGCCTACACCGCCCGGAATGCCACAGAGGCCGAAGAAGCATCCCAACGACTGAACCGAGCGGCTATTGCGGATCCTCCCGGACCAGGTAAACACCCAGCCCCACCCGGGCGCTGGGTTTTGGCGCCTGCCGCCCACGCTCAGTGTCGTGCTGGTGCGCCATCCACTGCTCCACGCTGCCGAGCAGGGCTGCGGCGCGGGTCGAGAACGTGCGCTGGAACAGCGCCGCCTGCTCGATCGAGCCCACGCGCGCGTCTTTGAAGCCGGAAAACAGCGTCGGCCGATCTCGCGAAGGAACCTGGCTTACGGTACTGACAAAGTCCCTGAGCAAGGGCGCAAATTCCGCGAGGCGCGCGGTACCTTGAGCATCCACCTTCGGCCCTCGCCGTTGAAACTTCACCTTGCCGGAAGCCGTGAGCGTCGCGGCTTTCATGCGCTCGAGCTCGCGCAAGACCGACATGGGAGTGACATCCGCCCCGTGCTGCTTGACCAGCCGGGCAAACGAGTCCCGGCCACCCTGCAAGGGCAGATCGGCCGGCCGTCCATCCGGGCGCTGGAAGCCCGGATCCACGCACCACCCCTGCAGCACCCGCAGCGCCCGCTGCTGCAGACTTTTTGGGGTCGCGCGCGCGGGCCTTGCGCCGTCAGACTTCAGAAGCGCGGCGATCTCTTTACGGGTAAGACCGGTCACCACCGATAGCCGCGAAACATTCGCCTTGCGGCCCTTCGGAGTCACTTCACTGACGGCCGCTTGCAAGTAGGCGAGCTTCACCGCCTGGATTAGCTCCCCTACCCCCAATCCCTGTTGGATCATGATTTGGGCGATGGGCCGCAGCACCCCCACCAGCGCATCGCTGATGCCCGCTGCTTTGCGTTTCTCTTTATTCGGCACAGGGATTCAGATTCAGCAGTAGATCAGTCCAACCAGGCCCCAAAGCGCCGACAAATGTGCGGCCATGCCTGGAGTTTACACCCTCAGCTGGCGGGCCAGGGCCTGCATCCAATGATTCAGAGAGATCGGGCGGTGCTGGTCGTGGCGAGGGAGGCGGATGGGTGACGCGGGCCGGATCTGCGGCTTCGAATCGAGGACGGCTCCTATGCCATCGGAGCCGTCCTCCCCTTTAGCGAATCTCGAGCCTCATGGTCTTGGGCTAGGTGCAGCCCGGTGGGCATGCTCAAGATCGCGGGGATACTGTAGCACCGGTCAACGGCACTGATAAACAGCCCAAAGATGCGCGTTTGAGGCCAAAAAAGCCCGAATTGGCGCATCATGCGCACTTGGGTCGACTTAGCCGCCATTCTTGGCTTTGTTGAAGATCCGCACCTGCACGTTGAACTTATCGGCGAGGGCTTTCAGCCTGTCGATCGCGGCATCGCCCAGACGGGTCTGTTGGTCACGCGACAGGCGATTCTGGCTGGCCTCGAACTCCAGGCACTTGGTGTAGTTGGTCACATCAGTGTTATAGCGCTTGAGGGTTTGCATCGCCGCGAACATTTCTTCCTGGGTGGCGGTTGCCGCATCGGGGATCTTGCTCGGCGCCGGCGGCAATGTGCAGTCGGCGAACGCCGGCAAAGCGATCAGGCCGGTCAAGACCCAGGCACATGCAACCCAGGCCCTGCCACTGCACTCGTTATACTCGTCAGATCGCATAAACGCCCCGTCAGATGTGTGGTGTCGCTATTGCCCCTCCGTGCAAGTGAGGTATTCAACCCACCCGCCGACGACCCAGCCGCCGCGCTGAAATCGAACCCTACGCAATATGCATGCCGAATGCCAGGGCACACCCGGAAATGGTTCACAGAAACCTCCCGGTATTTGCGAGCGTGGTGTCCGGAAAGCGTGGAGCGTGAGGTCGATCCCGTATGCTTTATGAACCCGAAGAGCGTTTCCAGGGGCTGCCCTCGGGGGCGAACCTTGACAGGGTCTCCCGCTCCTCCTTGAGCTGACGGTTCTCCCGACGCAGCCGGACCAGCTCCTCTCGCTCTTTACGGGTTAGCTCCCCAGCGTTTGTTACCCGGTCTCGAGCCTCTTGTTCCTTCGCCCATAACAAAATGCTCACCGCGCTCGGGCCGAACTCCCTCGATAGCGATGCGGCCGAGCGCCCCGTGGTGCGCAACAATTCTACCATCCGCCGCTTTAATTCCGCCTTATAGCGGATCGTGTTGTCTGCCATCGTGAACTCCTCTGTCTGAAACCTTAAGATGTCCACCGAATCCTGGGAACTCCAGAGAGATGGACAAGACGGATCAGAGCCCGAACTCGTAAACTTTGGAGTGCTCCCGTTGCTGGATGGGCTGGCGCTGCGGTGACGGTTGAGGAGGACGGGGCTTCGGCGCTGGAAGGTTTTCGTGCCCCTGCTTGCGTTCTTTCTGAATGCCTTCTTGCTGGCGCTTCTCGCGCCAGTAGTCGAGATACGCCTGAACGGCGTCGGTCTGGGCAGTATGGGTCGCTTTGCTGCGGCGATACTCAAGCAAGCTCTCGACGGCCTTGGCGCCGAGGTCGGGCTCTTGAACCTTGGCTCTACGATATTCGAGCCACACGTCCACAGGATCGAGACTGGCCTCTAGGGCGTTGCCGGCTTGCGGCGGAGGCGCTTCCCGAGGCTCGGGTAGGCGCGCGGATTCAGGTAGGGACTTGGGCTCGGGAGCTGGCTCGGGCTCCGGCACGTATTGGGGCTCGGGGCCTGGATTGTCCTTCAATTCCAGGGGCAGCATGGCCTGTGTCTGGCCTCGCTGGCGCTTTTGGGCTTCGACCTCGTGAGGGTTCATTAAGCCGTATCGGGCGTCCCAGCGCGGCAGGAAAACGAGCTTGTTGAAGTCGGTGCTGCGGGGTAAGCCTTTGCGCCGCTCTTGCTGGATGCGGGCGCTTTTGATTTGTCTCTCGCGGTTTTGCAGATAGCGGTCTTTGCGGAGGATCCATTTCTTTTGCGCGGACTCTTGACGCTCGGCGGCGGTCCAGAGGGTTTTGCGGCGGTCTTCGCGCTGCTGCTTGTTGACGTCAAAGCCCTCGCGCATGAGCCGATCGCGGTATTGACGGGGGCTCTCGCTGTTGTTGATATCGCGGTACAGGGTACGGTGAACCTCGGGCGACAGACCGGCTTCCCGGATCGCTTGGCTCAGCATGCCTTCCCATAGCCCTTCGATTTCGCGCCGCTCTTCCTGATAGCTATCCGTCAGGCCGCGGGCGCGGCGCTCGCCGGTATAAGTGATCTCGCTATCGGCCTTTTGCAGCAGTCCCCGAGGCCCAAGCTTGCGCACGGTGCCGAGAAGGTGGGCGTGATAGTTGCGGGCGCGACCCATGCGATGGTCGTGCAAGGCGACATCGATGGCATTGCCATAACGATCCGCCAGGGTCTGGGCAAATTGATACACGACGTCACGACGCTGCTCGTGAGTCATCTCCTTGGGCAGGATCATCCTGTATTCACGTGCAACACGGGAATCTTTCCGGTTCTCGGCGAACTCGGCCGTATTCCAAAGAAGATAAGGGTCCTTGGCCCAGGCATACTCAGGGTCCTGGGCCAGGGCTTGCGGCAGGACAATGCTGACATCGCGCACGTCCTGGCGGCCATTCCATTTGTGCAGCTCGCCGGTGCGCTCGTTCCAGAGCCGCAGGCCGCCGCGGTAGGCGGCCGCGCGCACGGCATCGCCGCCAGGGGTGCCGCGTGTAAGCGGAGCATTTTTCATGGCGGGATGCGGGTCAGGTTTGGAAGGTTTCGGCGCCGCTTAAGCGGACGCGTCCGACAAGCGGCGTCAGGGTCATCGACTGCCGGGATGCCTCGTCCATATAAAAGAACGGCCCGTCGGGCTCGCAGTGCAGGTCCATGTCCTCCTGGCGCCCCTGGCAGTAGGGACAGTGGTTGTAGAACACGGATTTGTGGCGGCGGAAAAATGGCCAAGGGGCGAGCTGAGCCTGCAGCGCCTCGTCCGCCTCGGTGATGTGCATGATGGAGAATTCCTCGAGCGGCTCGCCGTCGAACTGTCCCGTGACGCAGTAGAGGGTGATGACGTCGATTTCGGCGGCGCAGTGCTGGCAATGGGTCTTGGCGCAGGCGATGTAGGCCTGGTTGGACTCAAACAGATAGTTCATGGACATGATGAGGCCTTGAGGTGAGTGGCGATTGTATGCGGTGGGCGTGCTGGGCTTCACCTGGCGAAAGGTACGCAAATAGCCCTTTTCTGGCCCATTTGCACAGGCAGGACGGACAAGAGGGATCAGAGCTTGAGCTCGTAGTCCTGGGAGTGCTCCCGTTCCTGGGTAGGCTGGCGCTGCGGTGAAGGTTGACGAGGATGGGGATTCGGCGCTGGAAGGTTTGCGCGCTCCTGCTTCCGTTCTTTCTGAATCGCTTCTTGCTGGCGCTTCTCGCGCCAGTAGTCGAGATACACCTGAACAGCGTCGGTCTGGGCAGGATGAGACGCCTTGGTGCGGCGATACTCGAGCCAGCTGTCGACGTCTTTGACCCTGAGGTTAGGGTCCTGCCCCTTGCTTCTACGATACTCCAGCCACGCGTCCACTCCCGTGAGACCTGCTTCAAGGGCATTATCGGCTGGCGCTGGTGGCGCTTCCTGGAGCGCGGGTGGCGCTTTTTCCGGCTCAGGTATACGTGCCGGCCGGGATGCGGGTTTGGCCTCGGGCACATACTCGGGCTCGGGGCCCGGATTGGCTTTGGCGATCAAGGGAAACAGTGACTGAGGCTGCCCCTTGGTGCGTATCTGTGCCTCGATCTGCCAGTAATCCAGCAAACCCGTCCGGGCGTCCCAGCGCGGCATCCATAGCTTCTTCTGGTAATCGGCCGGCCTCTGCGCGCCTGGTTTACTCGCCCGTCTCTGGTTGGCCAGCACCCGCGCATGTCGTGCCCTTTCTTGAATCTGTAGGTATTTGCGGATAGCCCACTTCTTTGCCGCAGACTGTTGACGCTCAGCCGGAGTCAGCTGTGTCTTGCGCCGATCCTCCCGCCGCTGTTTTCGCAGGTCATAGCCCTCCCGGATCAGTCTTTTGTGATACTCTGGAGTGGTCTCGCCTCGGCCATATTCTCTATACAACTTCCTATAGGCTTCATTCGGCAGTCCTGCCTCTCGCATCGCCTCTTTAAGCAGCGCTTCCCATAGATTTCGGGCGCTGGCCTGTTCCTGTGAGTATGAATCCGTCAGTCCTCTCGCTCCTCGATCTCGGCCCACTACCTCGGCATCCGTTTTCTCCAGCAACCCTTGAGGTCCCAACTTTCGAGTGGTTGCCAAAAGGTGGGCGTGATAATTCCGCGCTCGTCCTGTGCGGCGGTCGTGTAGCGCGACGTCGACGGCGTTGCCGTACCGATCGGCTAAAGCTTGCGCATATTGATAGACGACTGCTCGACGCTGATCCGATGTCATGGCGTCGGGCAAAACGACTGTATAGTCGCGGGCCACGCGCGAGTTGTGCTGAAATTCGGCGAATTCCGCGGTATTCCACAGCTTGTACGGATCTTTGGCCCACTCGTACCGCGGATCTTGGGCGAGGGCTTGCGGCAATACGATGCCGACATCGCGCACGTCCTCGCGCCCCTGCCATTTATAGAGATCCCCGGTGCGCTCATTCCAGAGACTGCGGCCACCCCGATAGGCCGCGCTGTAGACGGCATCGTTACCCAATCCCTTGCCACGAACGACAGGACGGTTTTTCATGAGATCGCGCTAGGCCGTGAGGTGAGTGACGATTGTATGCAATGGGCGTGCTGGACTTCACCTGGCGAAAGATGCGCAAATAGTCCTTTTTTGGCTCATTTGCACACCTTTCGCCTGCTGAATCGGAACGCGGGTTGCGACTAGACTGCTCTCATGGCAACTCGCAGCACAACGCCCTATTCGCTGAAATTCAATGCGGGTATCAAGGCGTCCGATCGCAACATCGTCGAGAGGGCGACCGTGCAGGCCGGACAGGATTTCTGGGACGACCGCACCAAGCATCTTTACCAGTTTGGCCGGCGCGATGTGCGGCACGCCGAGATTGTGCTGCCGCGCCAGTTCGCGGGCAATGAGCGCATGCGCTGGACGCAGCATCGCTCGCTGCTGTGGAATCTGGCGGAATATGCCGAGCAAAAGCCGAATGAACGGGTGGCGCGCGGCTACACCGCCGAGCTGCCGCATTCGCTGATGCATCGGGAGCGTCAGACGCTCGTGCAAGCCTTTGCGCATACGCTGGCGAATCGTTTCGGCAGCGCCGTCGATGTCTCGCTCCACGATGCGCATTCTCAAGACGGCAATCCCCACGCTCATTTCCTGATGACGGCCCGGGCGCTGACGCTTGAGGGGTTTGGACCGATCAGCTCCCAAGGGACCCGTCAGGAGCTCGGCGAGCTCAATCAGCGCTGGCTGGGACATATGGTGCTGGCCATGCATTCCGCATACCTGCAGGATCGGAATGTGAGGATAGAGTCAGCGCAAATGGCGAACCATGCCAGGCCGCGGCTGGCGGCGCAGGGGCAGGCTGTATTGCATGCGCAACAGCCGTCGAGGACAGGTCCCGCCACGACCGTCGCGCCAAAGCCCCACGCCGGCCGCCAGGATGATTACAGTCGGTAGGCCCGATGGAATCGATCCATGCGGGCCGCCGGCGTTCCATTCATCGTCAATTGTTTGAGAATCTGACCGCTATCGCCTCTGGGGCTTGCAGGGCTGCGCGAATCTGGGCGGTGGTAAACCCCCGATAGCGAAGGAACTGGCTTTGTTTGCGGATGTCCTCCTTGACGCTGGGCAGCGCGGCGCCGAATTTCCTGCGCCGCACTTCCTTGGCTTGCATGATCCAGTCCTGGCCCTGACCGATGAGCTGTCCCACCAGCTCAAAATTGAGCCCAAGGATGCGCAGCTGCCGGCCAATGCGGTCGGGTCCCTGCCCCCGCCCGGCATAATGGCTGATGAAGTGCTCGATGTAGGTGCACTCATCCAGGAGCTTGCGCTCCTCCAGGTCCTTGATCACCGCAGCCACGGTCTGGAACTCATAGCCTCTCAGTGTGAGCCTGAGCCGCAGCTCGTTGCTGCAATGGTCGCGGCGGGCCAGGCACTTCAGGGCTGCCCTGCGGCAGCTCTGAAAGTCTTTGGGGTCGAGGGAACAGGCGGACATCAAGGGCGATTGTGGCGCAGGAGCGATCGCCGTGAACTCGGCGAAAGGTGCGTGTTTGAGCAAAAAAATTGCCATTTTTGGCTTCGCTGGACTTCCCTGACCTGCACGCGTGGCTGAGTACGGTGGCGATCACAGGGATCTCTCTTCGTGGAGTGGGGGACGTATCAGGGTACGTCTGCGCCGGGGCAAAGGTAGGCGCTGCTCGCCGCAGCCGCAGCCCGATTGCTCGATGCGCACCGCATCGCTCAAATACAGCCGCTGGCATTGGCCACAGGTGTTGAGCTTCACACCGTCTTTCCTGGCCAGGGATTCGAGCAGGAACAGCGAGTGCTCGAAAGACAGACGCGCCGTGGGATAAAGCACCCGGTAGATCTCATAGGCCTGGCAGAAAGCTTCGCCGCGCAACAGGGGATTGAGCCAGGTCGCAGGCGGCTCCGCGGCCTTCTCCGTGCAGATCAACCCCAGAATGGAAAACAGGCTCGCGAGCGTGGTGGCCTCAAACCCCAGGGTCGAGGACCGCAGAAAGCAGCTGGCATGGTGGGGTAGCTTAGAGCGCATACGGCGCTCGGGAGGCTGCGGGAGCTGCAGCAGGTAGACCTGGAAGAGCTTGCGCTGCCGGTCCTTGCTCAAGCCCGTCCAGGTGCGAATGGTGCGCGCGCGCGCACCATGGTGGAGCATGCGCACCGCCAGATCGAAGCGCAGTCGGTCCCTGTTATAGCGATGATCGGATATGCGCATAGCATCTCCTTGTGCCTGAGTATAACTTGTTATATATAATTTGGGAAAATTATCCCAAGTTGTGTAAGGACGCCCATGACAATGCCGCTTCCCGCAGAGGCCGCCCCCACGGTCGCACGCCACTGGCAGCAGGGGCCGCTGGTCGATCGTGACATGCTCGAACAGCTGTTCGAAATCAACCGTATCTATCTGGATTTCCTGGCGTCGCGGCTGCCGGTCCGGCTGACGGGCGAGCGGCTGGAGTCCGGGATCCGGCTGCAGCGGCCGCCCTCTGTTGCACCGCAACATCGCTGCGGACAGCTGGCGAACCTGCCGCCGGCGGCGCGGCGCCTGTTGGCGCGCTGTCCCTTCTCGCTGTTCACGGCGCGCTTCAACGATGGCGCGTTTTGGGGCGGCCTCGCACAGACCAACGGGGTGCACGAGGTGGCGCCGCCCTACGCGAGCCACAAGCTTGCCCTGGATGGCGCCGCCGTGGCGGACCTGGCGTTGTTCTATGCCTGGCATCTGGTACGGGCGAGCCGTCTTGTGGCACGCATTCTCCTGGGGATGAACGAGCAGACCTTGTCCGCATTCCAGCGCTTGCCGCTCACCCGGTTGCAACAGCTGGCCCTCGAGCAGCCCACGATACTCACGCTTCGTTGGCAAGATCGCGGGCCTTTCTGGCGTAGTGTCCTGAGCCTTGCGAGTCTCGGCAACGAGGAACGGCTTGGCGACCTGCGGCTCCTGGGCATTCAGATGATCGCTTCGGAGCTGATCGAAAGCCGCTCCCCGGCTTGAAGAGCGACGCAGCCATGGGCTGCCGATCCCTAGTAATCGTCCCCGTCCTCGCATGCGAGGCTGCGCTCGACTTCCGACTGGATTTGCTCGTATTCCTCGAGCACTTCCCCGGCAATGGGTTCGACGCTTCCGTCCGAGCCGTTTTGCTCCAGGTCCCCGCGCGCCATGGCGTAATCGGCGAGGTCCGTCCAATCCGCGTCGTGGGGCAGGCGGTCGACCAGGGCATGGGCGCGCTGTCTGAAACTATGACGGGAGTGACTCATGGGCTTCTCCTGTTTGAGTTGTGGGGAGGCGGGATTGTAGTCATTCCGCACGCTCGTGGAACGCGGGATAAGGTGCGTGTTTGTGCCCAAAATGGCCTTAAATGGCCGCATTGATTGACAGGGGTGCGAAACATCCTATGCTGAGCAACAACAGAGCCATTTTGAGGTCGCCATGAGCACCACCCGTATCACGATCGATCCGCCTCCAGATCCGGTAGCCCGACGCATCGAGGACTTGAGTGAGCAGGAGCTTAACGAGCTCGAGCAATCGAGGATCGCGGAGGAATCGCGGCAGCTGAACGACCTGCTGCCGGATGACTGGCTGGAGAAATAGCGGTGGCGCTCGAACCGCCACAGCCGGGCCAGGTGATCAGCTATCCCTACCTCTGGCATCGCGAGCACCGTGCGGGAGAGGATGTAGCTCGGAAGATCCGGCCCACGGTCGTGCTCTATACCCGGGAAAACGCGGGTCGGACTCGGGTCTATCTGCTGCCGGTCACGACCTCGGCGCCACAGGAGCCCGGGGTTGCCATGGAAATTCCGTGGGGGGTCAAGCAGCACCTGGGGCTGCACGCGGACCGCTCATGGATCAGGGTTGATGAGCTCAACGAGTTCGAATGGCCGGGCGCCGATTTGCGGGCTCGCAGCACCGACGCGCTCTCCCGGGGATTTTTGCCCGAGCGGATGGTTGAGCACTTACGAGTGATGGCTCGTGAGCGGAATCTGGCGAAAAGAGTGGACCGGGATATCGATACGCAGGCGATTTTGCAGGCGCTGCGCCCGGCATCCCGGGTCGCGAAGGGTGCAGCGGGAACTGCGACGGCAGCGGCGGTCGTCGATGAGAGCCGGCGGCTGTCCCGGCAGGCCTGGGAGCAGCATTACATAGGCCCTGGCACGCGCGAGACAGAGGGAGGCACTTTGCGGGGAGAGCCGACTCAGGATCGGGATTTGGGACGGTGATTGTTTCAATGTCAGACAGGCATGGGTGAGATATGCATACCGCAATTCGTGATTGGCCTGCCCGCGAGCGGCCGCGGGAAAAGCTACTGGAGCTTGGGCCCGGCGCACTGTCCGACGCCGAGCTGCTGGCTATCATCATCGGCTCGGGATACCGGGGACGCTCGGCCGTGGATGTGGGACGCGACCTGATCAAGTCGTTCGGCTCGCTGCGTGAGTTTCTCACAGCCACCCCCAAGCAATGTCTGAGACAAAGGTCCATTGGGCCGGCATGCCTGGCCAAGCTGCGCGCGGCGCTGGAGCTGGCGCGGCGCCACCATCTGGATGCGTTGCGAACCGGGCCTGGCTTGAATGGCACTCAATCGACCAACGTCTTCCTGCAGGCGCAGTTGCGTGACAAGCCTTATGAGGTGTTCTGCTGCCTGTATCTGGATGTGCGCTATCGGCTCATTGCCTTCGAGGAGCTGTTTCGGGGGACGATCGACTCGGCCACCGTTCATGTCCGCGAAGTGGTGCGTCAGGCGCTAGCGCATAACGCCGCCTCGGTGATCTTCGCGCACAATCACCCCTCGGGGGTCGCAGAGCCCAGCAGTGCCGATGAGCACGTCACCCGCCAGCTCAAAGAATCTTTGGCTCTCGTCAACGTCAAAGTGCTGGATCACATCATCGTAGGGGATTGTCGCTGCACTTCTTTTACCGAGCGCGGCTTGCTTTAATATCTACTGTCCGCCCTACCGTCTGGGCAACGCCACCCGCAGCCACTCCTTAGACGACGCCGTCTTAAGATACCCTGTGAGGTCCGGCAGCTGCTCGATCTCGGAAGGCATGACCGCCGCTTCGGTCAGATGCTGCTCGCTCACATTGGTCGAACGGCGGGTCTTGGCGGAGAAAAAGTCCTCGCGATCACGCCCATGGGTGGTTTGCTTGCGGATGATCTCCCGCTCCCCAATCAGCTTGGAAGCGAACGCAGAAGTGCCCCCTCCTTCGCTGGAGGAGCAGCGCAGGATCAGCGTGGTGCTGCAGTTCTCGACAATGGTCTGGGCTTCCTGGTTGCCATAGGTGCTCGAGACCTGGGCGATGGACTGGAAGCCCAAGACACAGCGGCCGCCGAATTTGCGCAGGCGCGCCAGCGCATCCTTGAGCCCATCGATGGCGCCCAGGGCATCGAGCTCATCGACCACGAACCAGAGCCGCTGATCCTGGTTTTCCGGCTGGCTCATGGCCTCGAAGATGGCAAGGCGCACCCAGGTGGCGATGATGGAGCGCAAGGCTGCGATTTGCCGGGCCTGGTAAGGGATAAACAACACACCCCGCCCGCAGTCCACCCACTTGCGTACGGCAAAGGAAGCGGCGCGTTGGGCCTGAATATATTCCAGCGCCGCAATGGCCGATCCACCCACCGAGCGGATGGAGCCGAACATGCGCGCGTTGTCGGGATCGAGAAAGGGCTGGGCGGGCGTGCCGGCGACAATGGGGCGCAGCTCTTCGGGTGAAGCCACCATGAGCAGGCGCCAGAGCTCGGCGGTGTCGTGCCAACCGGCTTGATAGCAGCGGCGCACGACCGCGGTGATGAAAGTCCGTGCATAGCCACGCCACTCCTGCCCTGAGGCGTCTTCAACCGAGGGGACGAGGCCGCTCGAGACCTGTTCGACATCATAGGGGTTACGGATTTCATCGAAGAGATTCCATTTGACCGAGTCGTGCTCGAAGGGGTTGAGAATCACATCGGCTCGGGCGCGACGGTAGAAGCGGGCCTGATAGCCGCCGTCGGGATCCGTGATGATGGCGCGGTCGCCGCGCTGCAGCGCGCGACCCAGAAGCTCGCGAATGGCGGTGGATTTTCCGGTGCCGGTGGTACCGATGAGCTTAAAGTGCTTGGTCTCATCCAACAGGGGAATGGGAACGCCGGCGAGCGTCAAGACATCGGGGCTATGCTTTCTGCGGCGCGTGCCTTTGCGTTGAGCCGCGTTGCCGCTCCTGACGAGGGTGCCGCGCTTGTGGCGTTCGGGGCGCTTGAGTCGCAGAGTGATGATCAGGACGGCGGATGCCACAAAGCCTGCGGCGACGGCCGCGGCTTGCGGTCGGTGTAGCCATTGGAGGAGGTCCGACATCAGTTCTCACGTACGACGAGATAATCGTGATGCTCGCCGAAAGTCGGCGCTTTGGGATCGATGCGCACGCAAAGTCGCGACCCCTCCCCGCAGTGGCGCAGGTCAATGCGGCCGCCGCGGTGCTCGAGTTCGGCAACAGTCGTGACATAGCGATCACGCTCGGCTTTTAGCGCGCCGATCTCGGCTGGGTTGGGTAGAGTCCACCACAGGGCGGTGAGCGCAAGGCCGGTACAGGCGGCGGTCACGGCGATGCTCCACAAACCCATCCGGACGTTCACGGCCCGCTTGACGGATTCGAGCGCCTGCGCGGCCCGTCTGGCCTCCTCACCCAGCGTCAGGAACTCATCGACCATGGTGCGGCGGATCTCATCGCGCACCACACTATCGATTCCCTGAGTGTGGTCCTTGAGGCGCTTGAGCGCATCCTCGGCGGACTGCTGATAGGCGACGGCGGCCTCCATGAGCAGGCCAATCTTGGTCATCTGCGTGTCCGAAATCGGGGCGGCGTTTTCCATGGCCGCGATCAAGCCGGACTGGCCGCAACGTCAGCGCCCTTGGATCTGGACAAGGATAAGGTCGCGCGAGCCGGGGCCGAAGCGCTCGGTGAGCTATCGGAGCGATATTGTCCATGCTCCTTCGAGTAATTCTGCGCCATGGACCGCGCTTCGTCCGCCACTTTCTGGGCCTCCGGCCGGGCCTCGGGAGTCGCAGCCGGGCCCTCTTTGGCCTGGGCCTTTCCGGCCTGCTTCTTCGTCGCCGCCGCCCATTCTTGCACTTCCGCCTGCTCGACGCCCTCGCGCTTGAGGAAATCGAGATATTCAGCCACATTTTTCCCGAACTTATCGGTTTCCTTCAGAATTCTGTTCTTCTCCTCCTCGCTCCATTTCCTACCCTTGTCACGGCCGGCTTCCGATTTCACGCTGGCTGCGGCAGCGGGTGAGGACGGGGTCGAAGCGACCTTGGTTTCTGGCTTCTCATCCGCCTTTTTGCGATCGGGTGCCTCACGAGTGGCAGAGGCTGAAGCCGAGGTTTGTGCGGCCGGCGCGTTGGCCGGAGAGTTGTGGGATTCAGCATGACTCTGTTCTCGCATCCGGCTCAATCTCGTCCGATCGGCCCAATTGGGCGCGAAGCCGTTGACTTCAAGGCCTCGATAGGCGGCTTGCAGCCAGGCTTCACGCCGGAATTCCTCGCTGCCTGTGAGGTTGACGCTTTTCCACTTGCGGGCCTCCGCGATCTGCACCATGGCCCTGATGGTCCTGAAGTCCGTGCCCTGTGTCTTAAGCGCCAGACCCTCGTCGCGGAAGGCCTCAGCGTCCGAGTTCTTGTGCTTATAGACCTGACTGCGTCCTTGCCGATAAAAAAAGGCTTTGATCGCAGCTTCCGGCACGGTCTCGCGATCGACCGTCTCGCGATCGACCGGTACATTGCGCTCGGCTCGAGACGCGCCGGAAGCCGCATGCGACTGGCGCCGGGACGAAGCCTCACGAGGCTCCATATATTCGACCGAGTTGTAGCTCTCGTGCGCGTTGTCTGCGGTGGCCCAATTGGCCTGGGAGCGAGAGCCGCTGACCAGACTTCGTCCCAAGTCCAGGCCGCGCCGCACCACGGCCTTGGCCGTGCGCCAAAAAATATTGCCGCCCTCCTCGCCCCGCCCGGCGACAAAGTCCGTGGCCCGATCGAGCAGATGGGCGCGACGGATCCGATTGTCGCGCGCGTCGGCCGCCTCGGCCCGCTCCTTGCGCCGAGCAGCCAGTGCGGCACGCTGTTCGGGGGTGGGCTCATACCCATGCACTTTGATGTTGTGGCGTGTGGCCTCATCCCAGACTTGGCTGTTGAAGCGCTGCGTGCCCTCGGGCCGGATATGCTTCCACTTGCGCTCCTGCGCCTCCTCCACCAGCGTGCGGACGATTTGCGGATCGTCGTGGGGAGTCTGAAGCACTTTGCCAAAGCGCTCGAAGGCGCGTGTGCCGTCCGAATACTGGTGGATCTCGTTGCCTGACATGCCGCGGATGACGCGGGTGATGGGCCCTCGGTCTTGATCGAAGCGCGCCTCAACGCCCGCCTGCAGATTATTGGCGGGGGGAGCGGCATCGGACTCCAGGAGCTGGGTGCCGGGTTCGATCCGGTTGATCGACGCATCAAGCACAGGTGGGGTGGGATCGGTTTGCATAAAACGGTCTGCCTTGATCGAGGTGGATGGTGAATAAGAGGCTGGGGCGGCGGGCGAGTCCGCGGCAGGCGTTTTCGGCGGCCCTCGCCTCCAGAAGAAGATCATCCGCTTCAGGCGCGAGAACAGCGATGAGAGCCAGGGTCGCTTCCTGGGGCGGGCCTCCGAGGCAGTATTTTTTGGCCTGGCCAGTTTGACCCGCATCCATTCGGGCTGTGAGCTCACGCGCAGGTAACCGGTGTAATTGGGCAGCTGTTCCATCTGCGCGGGCAGGACCGCGGGCTCGGTGTGCAGGTGCTGGCTCTCGGTCTTGGGGCGGAGCAGGCCGTACAGGTTGCGATGGGCGTGGGGACCTAAGAAATCGCTCAGTCCCAATTTTTGCCTTGAAATCGTGGTGCGCAGGACTTCGCGCTCGCCGATGAGCTTCGAGGCAAATTTCGAGGTGCCCCCCTCGTCCGCTGTGCCGCAGCGCAGGAGCAGGCTGTTGCCGCAATTCTCGACAATGGCATTGGCCTCGTGCTTGCCGTAGATGCCCTGCACCTGGTCGATGGACTGGAACCCCAGGGCAACGCGCCCGCCGAATTTGCGCAGCCGGGTGAGGCCGTCACTCAGGCCGCCGATCCTTCCTAGCGCGCCCAGCTCATCCATGACAAACCATAGCCGCTGATCGCCCTCCTCGCCCTCCATGGCTTCGAAGATCCCTAAGCGCATCCAGGCCGAGATGGTGGTGTTCAGCGCCGCGATCTGCTTGGCACTGTAGGGTAGGAAGAGCACTCCGCGGCTGCCCTCGCGCTTGCCACGATTGACCCAATCTCGGATCGAGAGCGATCTCGACTCGCTCTCATCGGTATACTTGAACGAGCGCACCGCGGCACCCAGGACGCCGCGGATCGAGGCAAACATTTTCGACGCCTCGGAGTTGAGGAAGGTTGCCGAAGGCGTGCCCGGCAGCATTTCACGCAGCTTTTCGACGGGCGCCTCGGTCAAAAGCTCGTACAGGTCCTTGAGTGAGCCGGCGCTGGGGTCGCGCTTTCGACCCTCCCATACCACCCGTGTCGCATCGACAAACAGGGTGCGTGCGTACTCGCGCCACTCGTGGTCGTGACTGTTCGGCAGGTCCGGGATCAAGGCGCGGGCCAGATCGTCGATATCGAATTCCGATTGGATCTCGCTGATGATGTCCCACTTTGGGGAGCGTGCGTCAAAGGGATTGAAGATGATATCGCCGCGTGACTCGTCATAGAAACGCCTGGCATAGACGCCGTCGGGATCGGCGATAATGGCGCGATCGCCACGGGCGAGCGCGGCCTCGACCAGATCGCCGATCGCGGTGGTCTTGCCTGAGCCCGTGATACCGATGAATTTAAAGTGTTGAGTCTCATCCGTACGCTTGATCGGCACGCCCGCGAGCGAGAGCATGGCATTGCGTCCTTGAAATACCGCCGCGCCGCTCCGACGGCGCTGCCTCTGCGCCCACTTTTGCGTTTGCACTCGACCACGGATGACAGTACCGCGTAGATGGAGGTCTCTTTGCGCCATACCTATTCTACCGCTGCGGCGCCGCGGTGTTTGCGGCCGGGGTCGTACCAGATCTCCTTGATGAAACGCTCGTGGCGTTCGACGCCGAACTGGATCACCACATCGACCAGCATGTAGAGCAGGCTCTTGATATCGCGCCGCGCGAGCTCGCGGCCGCCCTGACTTTGTTTGACCAACAGCACCAGCTGCTCGAAGGCCAGCTCCGCGCTGGTGGCATGCACGCTGGTGATGGAGCCGGGGTGACCTGAATTCACGTTACGCAGGTAATCGAAGGCTTCCTCCGCGCGCAGCTCCGCGAGCAGGATGCGGTCGGGCTTCATGCGTAGACAGGACTCGAGCAGCTGCTTGGGCGTGACACGGGCTAAGCCTTGGTCGTCCTTGGAGTAGAACAGGCGAACGTGATTGGGATGACGGTCGAGGACAAGCTCTTGGGCGTCCTCGATGGTCACCAGGCGTTCCTCAGGGGGAATCTCGCGGATCAGCGCCTTGGTCCAGGTGGTTTTCCCCGAGCCTGTCGGCCCTGACACCAGGATGTTCTTGCGGCTGCGTACCGCCAGGCGCATGAAGTCTTCATATTCACTGGCCGCAAGCAAGCGCAACAGCTCCACCTCAAGGGTATCCGGCGACTCGCTGGCGCGGCGCGTGGCTTTGAAAATCCCGCGCCGAGCGAGCTCCTCGATGGACCAGACCCCATCCGCGGGACGGCGGATGGTGATGGCGATGCAGCCGGCGGTCGTGGCGGGCGGCGCGACGATTTGTACGCGCTCACCGCTCGGCAGCGAGGCGGACAAGATCGGCGAGGATTCATCAATACGCTGCTTGGTGGAATTGGCGATGAGCTTCGCAAGGCGCTTGCACCAGTCGAAGTCGGCGAAGGGCAGCCTCTCGCGCCGCCAGCCCGTGCGCGTCTCGACAAAGGCCTCCCCCGGACGATTGATGCAGACCTCGGTCACCTCGCGCTGGCTGAGGAGTGGCCGCAGCGAACCTAGCGTGAGCTCGAGCGCGGAAGCATCGGCGGGCGCCAGCCGCGGGCGGGCGCCCACGTAGGGCATGGGCGCCATGTCACGAACGGCACTATCAGGCCCCGGACTATCGTCCCGCGACGGAGGAGCGTAGCTCATACACCGATCTGAAATCCAAATCACGCGCCACTAGAACCTGAATCCGGTCGCCCTGTGGCTTGACGACAGTGGGGGGAATATTGATCGTGCCCTTGAGCACCTCGGTCATGATGTCCTGTGTGCTGCTGGGGTTGTAGATCACGGTGCCGCCGTTGCTTGCGGATTGCACCTTGGCCTGGATGGCGCCATCGATAACGGAAATCAAAATCGCAGCGCCGAAGCGGTCCCAGAAGTGGCGGTTGACTTTTCCGGGCAGTCCCGAGCGGCCGAGCTCATCCGTGCCGGGTGAGTCGAGCGGCACGATGACTCCAGTTGGAGTACGGGCTTCAGTCCAGAGGACAAAAACGCGGTTGGAGCCTTGCTGCACCTGGGCGCGAGTCTCGCCGATCAGCTTGCTACCCCGTTCCAGGAGCACGACCTTGCCGTCCGCGCCAAAAGTGTCCGTGGCCGTGATGCAGGTGGTCATGCCGGGCAGCGTGGAATCGATGGCGGTTTCCAAGGTGCAGTCGATGAAGGCCCCTTTGGGCAACAGAAATTGCTGAGTGGGGACAATCCGGGCCCGCGCAGCAGGATTCACCGTGGGCCTCAACAGCGTCGCCAGCGTGCCCTCGCGTTGCGGTGCGCGTTCGCCGTCCATCGCAGAACCGCCTCCGGCGCTCTCGGTCTGCGAGTCGCCTACGGTGCCGGACAGCGGCTCAGGCAAGCCGCCCGTGGAGCGGGCAAAAGCCACGCCCGACAAGCGGCGCTCAAGTGCCAATTGAGCCGGCGTCTTTTGGGTTTGCGCGCCATAGGCCGGCGGCACCGCACCCGAGGCGCTATAGCTCTCCAGCATCTGGGGCAGCTCGGCGCTGTACTGCGAGGCTTCGGGCGACTTGTCCTGCGGCGGTGGGGTCGACGCTTTATCGCCGAATGCGGACTCGCCGTGTGCGGCGGCTTGCACGGGTACCAGCGGCGGATCGATGCGGCCCAGGGACGGCAGGTCCATTTCACCGCGCACACGGTCGGACACTTGAGCCTTGGCTGCGACTCGGGCCTGAGTCTGGCGATGGATGGCGTTGGAGTAGTACCAGACGAGTACGCCCAAGCCAAGCACTGCGATCAGCCCCAGCGCCAGAACACGACTGATCCGGGATTGCACCGAGGCGGCACGGTTGACCACGGTCTCGTCACGCTCGCCCTTCACCGCGCGATCGTCGGAGGTACTGGGTGACTCCCTCTTCTCGGACACCGGATCCTTTTGAGTAAATGGCTTCATGGTGCGGCTTTCTGAGTGGAACGGATGACCTCGGGCGCGACGGTTCCGGATTTCAACTGCTCGCCCGAGCCACTGAAGGCCTTGTTCACGATGCAGCCGGTGAGCTTGCCGCGGCGGACAATGAATTGCCGCGCGACGCGGTGCACGACGACATCGCCCTCCTCCATGCTGAAGTTGAGCAGGGATTCGCTGCCGTCCTCGTTGCGGACGAATATCGCCGGCAACTCGCGGCGCACACCAAAGCGCAGGCGGGTATGCACTCCGTCGTCAGAGGCCATCACGGGCTGAAGCTCGGGTTGTCCGCAATACCAGTAGTCGAGATTCTGAGTGCGCTTGGCCTCGGCGGTCTCCAGCTGACCCTGGATCCGTTGCGTAGCGCTGGGCCCCTGCGCCTGTCCAGGCGGCGGGGGATAGATGAAGCGCAGCGCATAGATCACGTCCGGATCGCTCGGGCCCGGACGGCGATCGGAGGCCGTGTAGTCGAGTTGGTAGTAGCGGCGGCTCGTCAGCACCGTAAGATTGGTGCCTACGATGGCGGCTTTGGGCTTGAGGAAGAGATGATTGTCCTGGGCGACGAAAGCCACGCCTTCGATGTCGCCGGCCCCCAGGCCCACGAAAGTCTCGCCGGGCTCGAACTGCAGATCGATCTGATATCCGACATAGCCGCGCAGCCGATACACCTGCTCGCTGTGGTAAGCGGCTTGCCGGATACGCGCATCGACGATTCCTCGGTTTGGCAAAACTTCAGCGAAGGCGCCCGCCGGCGCTATGACGAGGAGCGCGGGAAGCAAAGCGGCGATCATGCGACAGAGAAGCGAGCTCATGGCGAGGTTCCTAGTGCGGCGTTGGCCGATTGCGCGGATTCTGGGTGAGCCAGGATCTCGGGCTCGGATTTGAATTCGATGATCTTGAATCCGAGCGGGTTCCAGCGCCGCACCTTGGCGTCCTTGGACGGAGAGCCATAGGCATACTGCACCGTGGCAATCCAATAGCTTGCGCGCTCGGCCGCCGTGCCCTGCCGCTCGGCTTTCAGATAGCGCACCTGGGCGAGATCGTGGAGAGTGTTGCCGCGCTCGAAGAAGCTGACCGACTGCACTTGCGCTCGCACGGTCGTCCCGTTTTTGTAGACATTGAGGGGTGATTCGGGGTTAGTCCGGCTCCACAGCGCATACCAGGCCTGATTGCGCTCGGCGCTGTGGAAAGCGCCGCACTCCTCGTAGTCGCTCTCCGCGGTGGCGAAATTGAAGCGCTCACACACCGAAACATAGTGGGTCAGGAAATACCGCGTGACCGACTCGTCCATTTTCGAGGTGCCGCTGTAGACGGGCACGACATCGACAATTCCCGTGGTGTTGTCCACCCGGATGACGAAGGGCTCCACTTGCTTCAGGGGCATCAGCAGCATGAGGGCACCAGCCAATCCCAGGATGCACAGGACACTCGCGCCCGCCACCCACCAGGCCGTGCGCGCGATGCGACGGGCTTGGGCCGCGCGGTCGGCGTCCCAGGAGATCGACTCCTGCAAATACGGCTCGAGAAGCGAATCCGTGGTCATGGCTTCGATCCGACCTGATTTTCAGGTGCAATCGCCGGCACCGCTTGTTTAGGCGGTGGATTGATCCGCCGCAGCGCGCCGTCGCACTTGATCTGCTTGGAGGCACAGGCGCTGGCGATCAAGGCCAGACAAATGAGGGTAATGATGCGCATGGGATCTTTCTTACCTTTCTTGATGGACGGCTTTACGATTGATGTACCGCATTTTGAAACGGTGCCCTGCTCGACGCGCACTGCTCCAATCCTGCATGTCCTCCTTCGTGTTATCCCGGGACGAGAGCATGCCCGTCACAAAGCCTGGTGTTTTCAAGGCACCGATCGTGGTCAATATACCGAGGCCCAATCCGAATCCAGCTGCCTTCTGAGCCCTGCCCCAGCCCCAGCGCCCGGCACCAAAGGTGTTGAGCCCGGCGCCTCCGCCCGCCAGACTGCCGGCAATATGGGTCACCTGCATCATGAACAGGATGGCAAGCGCGCAGACCAGGATCATATTGAAGGCATCCGCGACACGGACTCCCACGCCCAACCCCAGCGTGTCGTCGGCATACTTTCTCACCAGCCCCAGGATCAGGGCGCAAACCATGATGGTCAGAATGGTGATCAGTGCGTAATTGGAGAGCTGCGCGATCCAGGCGGTGAAGTAGTGCCGGGTCTGCTCGAACAGCAGCATGACAATGAACAACGGTCCGAGCGCCAAAAGGACTGAAAGAGCGACTTTCGACAGCGCGATCAGGAACATGGTGTAGACGCACAGAGCGCCGATGAAAAACCGGATGATGTAGGCCATGACAAAGAAGTCATAGCCGCCATGCCATGAGGAGCGGCTGGACAGATTCTCTGCGACGCTGGCCCCGCGAGCCCACACCGCGTCGATGACCTGGACCGGATCGCCGGCGCTGACGATTCTGGCGGCCAGCTGCGCGGGGGCGATATAGAAAGTGTCGACGATGAGACTGTTGTAGAGCAAGAACTGCCAGCACAGCACCATCACGATCACCAGCGTGGAGATACGCTTCAGGCCCGCGGTGAAGGGCTCGTCGATCTTTCCCGTGAGGTGCAGGAACCCCCAGATCATGATGTAGATGGTGGCCAGCGAACCGATGACCGGCGCGAGCGCCAGACCCACGGCCTGAGTGTTGTCGCTGATGTACAGCCGCAGCTGTCCATCGAGCCAGGTCCAGAAGGTTTCAAAAAACTCCATGGGCAGGGCGCTCGCCGTTCCGCGACAATCAGGGTTTGGGCTGGAAACGGGTGGCGAAGCGGCCCTGGCCGTCCACGGTCATTTCCCATTCGCGCTGCTCCTGCGCCCTTTCCTCAGCCAGACTGACCCTATCGAGGGTTTGAAGCTTGGTCTGCTCGTTCTGCAGCATGCCGATCTCGGCCTGGATGCGCGCCTGAAGATCGAAGACCGCCTTGGGGTCGGCGGCTCCCGGGATGGCGTTGATCAGCTGCTGAATGGACTGAAAGCGGTTGCTGGTATTGATGAGCGCCTCGCGGGTCAGCGCCTGGCGCAGCGCAATCTGGCGCCTTTCGGTCAGGATGGCGGCTTGGGTTTGGGGGGCGAGGGATGCGAGCTGACTCGGGGTCAGTACGGCATTGGCGGTCATGGCGCGATTCAGATCGGAGGATAGCGCGGAGTAGCCGCTACTGAGACCCTGTAAAGCGTTCGCGAGCTGGTCCCAATCCGTCGGCAGGTAATTGCGCGCGGTGCCTGCGAGCAGGCGCTCCATGCCGCGACCTCCGGTCATTGATTGATAGGTCTGTTTTGCCTGGTCGAGCTGATCGCTCATCGCTTGGATTTGCTGCTTCCAGTAGCTGATCTGCTGGACGAGCTGCGTGATGGCGCCGACATCGACCACTGCCCATTGCGCGTGTGCTCTGGGCGCCAACCCGCTTAAGGTGAGTGCACAAATGCCGATAACCCATAACTTGTGTTTGAACATGATCTCCTCCGTTAACTCTTGAGTGCCTGGAACAGCGGTAACCATTGCGCGGGATCGGGGCCGACCTGGGCGATGATGTGGTGCAAACGCTCGAGCGAGCTTGCGCGGCCCGAGATGACCGCAAGCTCCGCGTCGAAACCTTTAAGGTCGAGCTGACAGACCACGCTGTAATGTCCTTGCTTAACCAAGAACTTCCTGGAACCGGGCTCGAGCTGCTCCTTGATGAGCTTGAATTCTCGCTCGGTGAGGCCGAAGCCTTGCATGTATTCCGTAGCGTCTGCGTCGGCGTTCGGAAAAAAGAGCTTGGTCGGGGTCTGCTCGATCAGCGTGCGGCTGATCGTGCTTTGCAATACATCACTCGCGCTCTGGGTGGCCAGGCACATCACCCCGTTCAGCTTGCGCCAGGTTTTCGGACCGTCCTTGGCGAAATTTTCAAAGGCGGGGTCGGATAGCAGGCGCCAGAACTCATCCATCCAGCACACGAGGCGGCGGCCATCGAGCAGCTGGCGCACCAGATGGAACAGATACAGGGTCACCGGCGGACGGGTGACCGCGTGATCGAGGAACTCGGTGACATCGAAGCCCACGATGGGGCGGCCGGCGAGGCGCGGGATCACCCAGTCCCTGGGGTTGTCAAACACCCAGGCATAGTCGCCGCCGGTGACCTCACACCAGCGCGACAGCCGGGCGTAAAGACCTTCCGGATCCGTCGCATCCAGGAACTCGACGAGCCGCGAAAGACGCCTGGCCGGCGCATCGAGCGCCAGCGTGCCGCGCAGGGCCTGATCCAAATCGGCTTGTTCGCGCACGGTGAGGGGCCGGCCGTCGGATCGGCGCGCCATGACCGCAAGCCATGCTTTCAAAAACTCGATGGAACCCGCGGTGGGCGGCAGTTGCAAGGGGTTGAAGCCCGTAGGCACTCCATTCTTGAGCGGCAAATACTCCCCGCCCAGGGCCCGGACCAGAATCTCAAGGCCACAGTCCTTGTCGAAGATGACCTGCGTCGCGCCCTGGCGGCTGAGCATCGCTACCAGGAATCCGATGAACACCGTCTTGCCCGAGCCTGTGGGGCCGCAAACCAAGGTATGGCCGGTGTCTTTACGGCTTCCGCCCTCCGGATCCGCCGGATCGCTGGCGTGCAACGAGAAATAGTAGGGCGAGCGCGCACTGCTGATGAGCTGCGTCAGCGCATCGCCCCAGTGGTTGCCGGTGGCGCGGCCGGTCGGGTAATTATGGAAGGGCACCATGGCCGCGAAGTTGCGCGAGGTGATGGGCGCCTTGCGCGGCCGCAGCGAGAAATTTCCCGGCAATTGCGCCCAGAACGCCGCTTCGAGACCCAAATCCTCGCGCGCCACGATCATGCCCGTATCGCCCAACATGCTGCGCGCTAGGGCGACATGGTCATTGAGCGTTTTCAGCCGATGGTTGCCAAGAGCGTTCAACTCCGCCTGCGGCAGATCGCACAGCAGCTGTAGCGAGAAGTGGTGGTCTCCCATCACGAATTCGTTGCTGGTCAAGGCGTCCAAGGCGCCCTTGAGCTCCTCGGCTTGAGAGATGGCAAAGTCTCCGGCATTGGCCATGCGATTGAACTGCCGCTGCAACAGGCCCTGCCCTGCGGCCTTGGACAGGAATGAAAAGGACTGGGTCAGCACCATGGGAAAAGGCGCCGACAGCAGGCGGTCGTACATTCCGACGATGCTCGGGGTGGGGTATTCCTTGATGCCGAGAATGGCGCCGACGCGTGTGCAAGTGGGGGTGCGGTACTCCAGCGCTTCGGTGCCGAACAGCAGGCGTGTCGTGGCCAGGGCTTCGTTGATCGGCCCGTGGGACAGCGCAATGCGCTGCCATTCCCCGTTGACGAGCACGGCCAGATATTCGAGCAGGGAGCAGTACCAGGTGTTGCCAAGACGGTAGGTCTGCAGGAGCTCGGGCTCATACCGCGCCAGCGACGCCCGCACGGTTTGCGCGAGTTTTTCACTCGCGTCTATGGCGTCGGCGAGCTCGAGCCGGGGGCTGGCGCGTTGTGTTCTGACCAATGCCTTGGAGACCAGGCCTGAGGCCAGCCCAGCGGTAGGGCGATACAGCAGCGCCAGGTAGAGCTCATTGACCATCAGGGTCTCGGTGGCCAATCGCTCGCGGTACTTCCGGTCGAGCGCCGCGGCAAATCCCGCCTCACTGGCGCTCGGCACCGCGGTGCGCTCGCGGCGGCGAATCACGTGTGCCCACAGGGCCACGTTGGGACTCGCGATGTTTCGCCACAGGACATTCAGGCGCTCGTGCCAGTTGTTGAGCTGATCGTCATCGGCGCTCTCGAAGCTTCCGCCGGAGAGGCGAAAGGCCTGCAGGTAGTCGCCATAACTCGTCCTGATGAGGTGCGGCGCCGCCAGCGCGGTGTAAGGGATCCGCTGCGCGGCCGTCGCCTCACGCCGCAAGGCAGCGGCACGATTCAGGCCCCGGGTCACGATGCGGCCCTCTTAAGGGGAACGGTCACCCGCAAGGTGGCGCGTCGGCGTCCCCGTTGGCCCGGCAGATCGAGAGACAGGGGACTGTAACTGCTGCTTTTCCAAAGCCTTAGGTTGCCGAACACCGCAGGCATGCGCGTCTTGCCCCACAGAAAGATGAGATCGAAGAACCGCGGGTCGCGGCCGCACAGAAGCATGCAGACCCCATGTACGGGCAACACGAGCAGCAGCACCAGCAGGTTCTTGCTCAGGAGGAAGAGCTCGAGCGTTGCGACCATATTGATGAGCAAGGCCGAGTAGGTGACGCCCCAGCGCATGGGCGGCCGGGTTGCGCCGACGAACAGCAAGTCGGCGATGAGTCCTGGATTGCGTTCGCTCATGGAGGCCTCAAACACCGAACATGCCGCGGACCCAGCCCACGATCTGGGGAGCGCCAAAGGCAATGGCAATCCCTAAGATCGCCCCGATACACCAGCCCCAGGACATGCGGTTGGCCATGGCCATGCCGCCCAGCACCATGATCAGGATGATGGCGACCGGGGTGAGCCAGGCGAGGATGTTGGTCTGCAGCGCAGTGGCGCCGGTCATGAAAGGCGAGGTCTGCGCCAGCACCAGCGTGGGAGCGTATAGCGCGACGCCTGCACACAGCGTTTTGGATAGACGGCTTGCGGTCGAGTGAGAATGTCTTGGGGTCATGTTTAGGACTCTGGGTTAGGAATTAGAATTAGAACGGGGTTTCTGCGAGCCCCGGCTCGGATACCTCGAGCTCGGTCTCTTGCTGTCGTGGGCCGCCGGCACCCCGGACGGCCAGTTCATCGCGCTTGATTTTTCCCGGTGAGCCAAGCGGAATCCCTGTGCAATGAAGGCGTAGCCAAACTTCTTCTCGCCCAGGGCATCGGTCCAGTTGTCGGCACGCATCTGTGCGTCGACGATAAGCTGATCGCCCTTGCGCGCATTGAGAGCAATGGCTTCGGCCAGCGCACCGAAGGCGACGAATTGGACGCTGGTGGTGATCTCGCGCGCACCCCCCTCCTCGCTCCTACCGGCATAATCGTTCCCGACCAGCTGAAAGCGCGTATAGAGCTTATCGCCCTTGGAGGACATGTCAGGGTCTCTGGTCAGACTGCCGATGGCGGTCAACGTGAAGCTGTTCATGTGCTTTCCCAACAGGCGCGGCGCGTAGCGGATGGCGGGCAGTGTATTGAAAGTCCTCTCCGGTTAAACCAGGGATAAGGTGCGCGTTTGCACACGAAATGGGCCGTTATTGGCGCGGGACGCGTTTTTTGGATTTACGCGATGTCGCCATCCGATAGCGTGTCATTTCGACAAAACTCAAGAGTCACGCACATGTCAACTGTAATCCATTGAATCGCCTGGACCTTGGGAGGTGAAGCCGAGGCCGTCGCGCGCGCTCAGCCTTAGGAGCGCGCGGCGCCGCAGGATCGCTCGCGCATCGAGTGGATATGCAACGCATTTGAGGCGCGAATCTGGCAGCCCCTTTTGACCCCCAAACGGGGGTTAAAGCGTGAGAATTGAATCCAAACCCTGCAAGGGCGCCAAAAACGCGCCCATTTCCATACAAACACGTACCGGAAGCACCCTTACTCCAGCACCGCACCCGTCGTTAGATATCCCGCCCCACGACGGCCTGTGCAGCACGCGCACGGCCGTTACTCAACCGACGGCCAACCTGGAGAACTCCTCATGTCTCGCATCTTTGCCCTATTCCGTGCTGCCTCCTTAAGTATTTTCTTCCTGGCCTACGCCGCAACATCTCACGCGCAGGTGCTGTCCGAGATCGTTCCGGTGTCCGTCTCGGACAGTGCGCACCTGGGCGATTATGTTCCCGCCAACACCCTGGATAACAATTTCAGCTCGCGCTGGACCGTCCAGGGGCTGGGTCAATACATCCAATACGATCTGGGAACGATCCGGAGACTCAGCCAGATCCAGCTCGCCTGGGAGAAGCAGCGCAACTACTCCTTCGACATCCTGGTCTCAAGCGATGGCACCCACTTCGCCCGGGTCGGCGCGCGTCGCACCAGCCCAGCCAATACCTTGGCGCTGCAGCCTTTCGATGCCTCCGCCACGGGACGTTACGTACGCATTGTCGGCTATGGCTATACCGGCCAGACCTGGATCAGCATTACGGAAGCGCAGATTCTCGGGCCGCAAGACACTCCCCCCTCAACGCTCTCCTGGAAATGGCATCCGGGGCACTATGTCTGGCCAGTGGCCTCGCTTTCAGATACGCCCGCCAACCGCGCGTCGCGGTTCAAGTTCATCGATAGCATTGGGCTAGAGCCGTCGATCGCGGGCATCCAGCTCATTACCTATTGGGGAGACCTCGAGGGCGATACCCCCGGGGACTACTCCAAGGGCTTCGAGATGATCGATGCCTATCTGGCCAAGCTTGGCTCGCTGCCTATCCCTAAGCGGCTGATCCTGGAGGTGCAAGAGCGGCTCTTCGCGACTTCAGCCGGCGATCAAAAAGCCTACTATCCGGCGTACCTGGTCGATAACGGCTGGGTGGATGTCAAGCAGCCCGACTCCATTTTGCCCGGTAGTCTCTATTCAACGGCCATGGCCTGGAAGCCGCAGGTGATGGATCGGCTAATCGCGCTGACGCGGGCCTACGCGGCACGATATAACTCCCATCCGCTGGTTGAGATGTTTTCACTGGAGGAGACCGCGCTGAGTTCGCCGAGCGGCAAGGGTGGATTTTCCATTGATGGATATGGCGTGCAGTTGAAGCGCTGGTGCGATGCGGGCAAGGCGGCCTGGCCCAGCACCCAGCTGCGCTTGGTGGCGAATTTCCACGGTAGCAATGCGCAAATGCGCGATCTGATCGAGGACTGCGCTTCGGGCGGCGGCATGTCCGTCGGTGGGCCAGACCCGGAGCTTCCCCTGTCGGATCTCTCGCGCACCATTCGAGCTAACCAGGTATTCCGGGGACTGGATGGCGGCGCGGACTTGCGTAGGGTTTTCCCTTGGGTGGGCGAGCAGCAGGGCCTGGGGCTGGGAAGTCGATACACCGAGAATCCTGAGGAGATTCTCAAGTACCAGATCGGTCTGATGCAGGCGAGCTATATGATATGGCTGCAGAATACCTATCTGGGCGGGGATGCGCAGCGCTGGAGCACAGGCATTCTGCCTTTGCTTCAGACGACGACGATGAAGCTGCGGACGGCTTGCCCTACGGAATATAAGGGACGTTGCGATTCGCGAGAATAATATAAATACCGTGACTTGGGTTCTTGGCCGGCCGGCCGCAAGTCTGTGCGGCCGGCCGTTCCGATTGCGCCAGCCGCGCTGGATCATACGACAGTAGCATACAGCTTCCTGGTTGAGCGAGAATCGCGGTTTTGACAGGGATTCCCGGCCCATCATGCTGACGAAAACGAGCCCCGAACTGACGCTGTTCGACACCCTCTCGCGCCTGAATTTCCTCAAGGCCACGAAACTCTTAGGGCCTGAGGGCAACCGCCTCATCATCGAGGGCGGCAAGTACGACATCAACATCCCCGAACAGGTCGAATTCGACCGGGACAGATTCCGCCTCGCCATCGATTCCACCGCGGTCACGCTGACCCTGAGCCCCACGACGCGCGATCGCCTGGAATGGCGCTGCGATACCTGTGAAGCGCCCTGTGAGCACGCAGGCGCGGCTTTCTCGTTGATCCTGGAAGACAAACTCGCACTGGGTCTTGCCGATGCGCCGCCCGAGCGAGCGCCCATGGAAGCCCTGAACGAGGAGGCGCTCATCGCGCAGGCGCTAGCAGAACGTAAGGAACGCGCCAAGACCGAGAAGATGAGGCTCACCTCCGTCAACCCCGAGGAATTGTGGACCGATTACACCCTGACCAACGCGGCCTCCGGCAAGTCCTATCGGGTGGCGCTGCGGGGCTGGCAGGCGGGCGAGTCGTATTGCTCCTGCCCGGATTTCCGCAAGAATACCCTCGGCACCTGCAAGCACATCCTGCACGCGCTCGAAAAAGCACGGGCGCGTTTTCCCGCCGCCGTGCGCAACAAACCGTACCGCCGGCGCGGCATCTCCGTGCATCTTTCTTATGGCAAGACCCTGGAACTGCGCATCCTGCTGCCCGAGCGGCTCGATGACAAGGCGAGCGCGCTGGTGCGTCCGATCCGCGACCGGGCCATCACCGACCTGCCGGGCCTCCTGAAGCGGGTGCGTCAGCTCGAGACGCAAGGCGTTTCTGTCACCGTCTACCCGGACGCCGAAGAGTACATCGAGACCCGTCTTTTGCAGCAGCGCATCGCGGCGACGGTCGCGGAAATCCGGCGCAATCCCAAGACCCATCCCTTGCGCAAAACGCTATTGAAAGCGGAACTCCTGCCCTACCAATTGGACGGCATCGCCTTCGCCACCGGCGCGGGACGGGCGATCCTGGCCGACGACATGGGGCTCGGCAAAACCATCCAGGGTATCGGAG